>Ga0214921_10003433_pt1 | contig 24189 bp, 27 predicted proteins | sample LL1505_MetaG_FD_177992 | JGI IMG/M metagenome (GOLD analysis project Ga0214921, IMG submission 177992) | Freshwater microbial communities from Lake Lanier, Atlanta, Georgia, United States - LL-1505 | ecosystem: Environmental > Aquatic > Freshwater > Lake | place: USA: Georgia | collected...
CTATATTCTCGGCTGCGCCTGCGCCTTCCGCATCGCGCTTAGCTGCCGCCTCAGCTTCTTTGTTTGCTGTCCAAGCATCCTTCGCTTCTAGTTTCTCTTTCATCTTAAGAACCTGAAGCTCACGCTTTCTCTCTTCATAAAAGATATCTTTCTTCTCTTGATTCTCCTTATAATTCTTCATTAATGTATTTAATTCACTCTCAGCATACTCCTGATTCTGAATATCATCTGGATTCGGAGCAAATGGTACCCAACATCCAACTTGACCAACATATACATTAAAACGATTATCAACTTTCTTTAATACTTGGGCACGAATCTCAGCCTCTTTTAAGGTGTCAAATACTCCACGAATCTTCAATCCACGCATCGAAGTTTGATAATTATTCTTCTCTAAATAATCTTTATCTAGATTGGCATTATTATTATTCACGTAATATAAATAATTTTCATATAGTTCATCTGGATTAAAAATATAACTATGATTATCCTTAATCGTTCTAATTATATCTATCTCATCCTTATATTTATCTGTTAATTTACTAAAAAAATCATTCATCTCTATGCTAAAATTCTTTAAAAACATTTCAAAGAAAAACACCTCCTTTTTCTTTATAACCTCTTCTGGATTAATAAAACTTAAACATGCATAATTTTGACCTCTTAGAGGTGGATCTTCATCCAGATAATCCATCTCAGAAACTGGAACTAATGGTTCTCGTGCCATTTTAATTAAGTTCTATTTAAATCCTTATATGGTTTTTTTTTTGTTGTTAAATAATAATGAAATAATAATGAAAACGCTAATTATATTATTATTTACAATCGGTGTTTTCCTTGTCATGAATGGAATTTATGAAGAAAAAATCAAAGCTATTAGTAAAAATAAACGTATTGAATATAGATTTATACCTCGAACTTACCTAGAAGAACAACTTGCTGATACTGATATATCTGGAAAAATGGCACATATGTTTAATAAAGAAAGTCCATGGTTTGAAAAAAATGTCACATTGCCCAAACAAAATAAATAAATATATATAGATAACTCATAAAAATTTGAATACAATTTAAGTATTTTATGAGAAGTAACAGAGTTTGTTGTCATGAATAAAGAACAACAAAAAGCATTTGATAAGATAAAAGAAGGCAACAATGTATTCTTATGTGGCCAAGCTGGTACAGGAAAATCATACTCAATCAATCATATTGTTAAATGGGCTAGAGAAAATGGCCTATATTATGGAATTACAGCAACTACTGGCTCAGCTGGTATTTTAATTGGAGGTACAACAATTAATTCATATCTTGGAATTGGTATTGGTAATAAATCTGCTAAAGAATTATTCAATACAATTAAATTAAAAAAGAAATTCGTATATAATCGATTATTACGTCTTCAACTATTAATTATTGATGAAATCAGTATGATGGATTCACAATTATTCGATCTGATTTCAGAACTTTTAGGACTCATAAAAGGCAATAATCTGCCTTTTGGTGGTATACAAATTCTATTATGTGGTGATCTATTTCAACTTCCTCCTGTTAAAAACAAACATTTCTTCAAGAGTGTTTCTTGGCCTACATTGGATATTAACACAATTGAATTATTAGAATCTCAACGTCATAAAGATGATGTAGCATTTATTCAGATTCTAGAAAGTCTAAGAAGAGGTATATGCCCTAAAGAAACAATTAAACTTCTTAAATCTACCAGAAATAACAAATTCGCAGATGATATTGAACCCACAATATTATATACTCGCAATGTAGATGTTGATGAATTAAATAATCAAAAATACGAAGAACTTATCAAAAATGGAGCCAGATCTTTTGAATATCCTCTTAAATTATCTACTGAACCTGTGCGTGCATGGGCACAGTCTTGCAAAATACCAGATATGTGTAAATTATGTGTGGGTGCACAAGTTGTACTCACATGGAATATTGATCTTGAATTAGGACTATGTAATGGCGCTCGAGGAATTGTTATGGATGTCGGATTAAAAGGTGTTACTGTTAAATTTATGTCTGGGCTAACAACAATCATTAAGTACAATCGAGTAAAAGAAGATAACAACGAAAATACATGGATTGAATTTATGCCTCTGAGATTAGCTTATGCTCTTACGATTAATAAATCACAGGGAATGACACTTGATTGTGCTATTATATGTTTTGATAAAGATATAAATTATGAATCTGACTTTATGTATGGGAGAGCTTATACAGCTTTGAGCAGAGTAAGAAATTTGAAAAGCCTAAAACTTATAAATGTTAGTTCTGAACTATTTCGAGCACATCCAGATGTTTTGGAATTTTATGAAAACATTTAAAGATAACTTATTTTTATATAGTATAATGTTTTTTATATGTTGTGGTTGGTGGAATTGGCTTTGGTTTAGGAAAAACACAGTGGTTTCATATATTGAAATTAATCAACATGCAGACTCCTATGATAACGAATGTGGCTGTGATAACGAAGGCGGCTGTGATAACGAAGGCTGCTGTGATAACGAAGGCGGCTGTGATAACGAAGGCTGCTGTGATAACGAAGGTGGCTGTGATGAATTAGAGTTAAATTGCGCAGCTAACCCAACTGAAAATATTGATATTCGAGATGAAAAAATATTAAATGATAATAATCTAGTTTTACATGATTGTTTAAGCATTCAAATCTATAATTGTCCTAAAATTACTAAAATTCCTAATATGTATAACTATATAGCTCTTGAAACATTAAACATACAACATTGTGATCTTTCTGTATTTCAAACATATCTACCTGAATCATTACGTGTCTTAGTTATAGCTTATTGTAATATTACTGAATTTATTCCTGATAATATGCCCAGGAACTTAGCTGAATTAAACTTATCTTTTAATAAACTAACTAAAATACCTACCTGTCTTAATACTATACAAGGTACCAACGTAAATCTTAAAAATAATGATTTATGGTTTAATATGTATTCAAAATTACCTCCAAGTATGATTAACACTGGTGTTTATGAAGAACTTGCACTAGCTTATCGACTAAATATAATTGGTACACTAACTTTATCAGATGCGATAGGCATTTTAAGAGATAAACAACTAAATGTAGATGCTGATCTATTAAGTATACTTATTGATGCCAGAGATCGCACGGTCAATACAGGTGATAATCGTGGTGATAACCGAGGTGATAATGGAAGTGGAAATACTACATATAATAATGCTCAAAATGTACATTTAACAAGTGTACAGAAATCTATGGCAAATTCCATTTCATATATAATGAAATATAGATTTAAATATAAAGAAACTGGAGATGGTATTGGAGAAATAGATTATATTCGAAAAGCATTACAAGATATACATATCTCTAAAAAATTAACTAAAAGAATTATGAAAAAATGTAATGATCGTATACCACATTCCATATATAATGTAAATTTTATAGACGTTTTAATCAGTGTATTTACAATTATTTATGAATCCCAACATAAAGATACATTATTAATTATTATGCGCGATGAATTACAAGACGGTATTAATACCTGTTTTACTGGACAAATCACACGTATGGTAAATGTACTTAATGGTTTTGTAGATGATATAAAGATTAGCATCAGTAATACAGAAGAGCTATCAAATTCTATTATTGCTTTAAGAAAACGTTATGCTCTTCTTTATAAAGATATGAATCAATATATTACTGAAACTATACCAGTTGTATGGCAAATGTTAGAAGATAATTGTATTCCAGAACCAGAACATAAAATGTGGCTAGAATATATCTAGACATATATATATAATGTTACTGCAAAAATATAAACAACTACATCTATACGATATTCGTTCTGTTATAAACATAAGCCGTATAAAAGAAGAAAAAACAATTATTAAATTAAAATCTATAACACAATCTAAATATATTGAATTTGCTAAAGAAACATATAATACAAATTTTGATCATGAATTTACTAAAGTAACATATCATGGAATTCTTAATTATTCACACGAAAACTTCAGCGGAGGATTGTATTCATTCCGAGGTGAATATATTAATCCAATTAGTATCGATATATCACCTGGATATTTATTATTATTCAATCCTGATCTATATATAATTAAAAAAAATAGAATCGATAATAATTCAGAAGAAACCTGCCGTCATGTCATATATCTCTATCCATAATAAGTTCACTCGAAAGTCAATTCAAATTCTTCGTATCTAATATTAGTTTAATCATATGTCTTATTATAATATTTCTCAAAGTTAGATAAATCTTCCAATATTTTTTCAAGTACAATATCTTCATCTTCAAGAATGTCTGGATTCCAATATTGTACCTTTGATAAATTATTATTATCATGTGTATGAATTAACATATGAGCCGATATCATTGATTTTTTAGTTTTGAATTCAAATGCACGTGTTATAAAACACGTAAACAAATCCTGCGACTTTATAATTATACGATAATCATCGTCAATTATATCCCATGTATTATTATTCATATCAGACATATTTTTCGTCTTGATAATTATATTGCTAACATCCATTTTTGTTTTTGTGAGTTTAAAAAACATATCAAATTTTTATGCATTATCATTGACTATCAGAAACTAATTCTATTGAATTTGAATTTGTTGGATCATATATTACACAATCACCATAAGAACCTAATGCTACATATCTTAATGTTATTGGCCAATTCAGAGAAGTTATTTTATCTATCATTTTTGATTTTATGATATCTTTATCATGTTTATTTATATTATCTTCAAACGGAATCCATTGATTTATAGTCTCATTAAAGAGACGAAATGTTTGAGTATCTTTATCCATTCTTTAATTTCTTTATATACAAATTTCTTTATATAGATTTATAATTTATCATTACAAAGTTAGATTCGCGTAAAATTATTTGTTTGTAAAAGAAAATGCAGTTAGTCTTACGTAAATTTGATATTAGTTCTATTCCTGATAATAGTATTATTGCCCTAATTAGTAAACGTAATGGAGGCAAAACAACATGTTTAAAAGATATAATGTTCTATCATAAAGACATACCTGTCGGTACTATTATTAGTCCAACAGAAAGTTCAAATAAATCATATAGTGATATGGTACCTAGCTTATTTATTCATGAAGAATATTCTCCTAAGCTTATTGGTGATCTTATTAATCGACAAAAAACATTAATTAAAAAAGAAAATCGTGATAAATCTATATATGGCAAAACAAATATAGACCCTCGTGCTTTTTTAATATTAGACGATTGCATGTATGATAAAATATGGACAAAAGATAAAAATATGCGTTATATTTTCCAGAATGGTAGACATCAAAAACTACTATGCATATTCACTCTACAATATGTATTAGGTATCCCTCCTGATTTAAGATGTAATGTCGATTTTACATTTATCTTTAGAGAAAACAATATTAATAATAGAAAACGTCTTTATGAAAATTATTGCAGCGTTATACCCACATTTGATATGTTTTCTACAATAATGGATACTGTGACTGAAGGTTTTGGTTGTCTTGTTATTAATAATATATCTAGAAGTAGTAAATTAGAAGATTGTGTATTCTGGTTTGAAGCAGATGTGCATCCGCCATTTTCTGTTGGAAGTCGTGAATTTTGGCAAAAACATAATGAATGTGCAGCTGCAGATAATGATGACGACGCAGAAGAACAATTTGATCCATTACTTTATCAATCAAAGAAAAATAAAAACATACCTATGCTAAATATTAAAAAAACTTATTAAGAGTAATAGCGTAAGAACAATAACCATATTAAATCGAACCATTAGATTATAGGTATTTGTTTTATATATAAGTATAAAACCATATTTTTTATATAAATTTATATTTTTATCTTCACAATACAGATAAGAAAATAAATTATAACGCAATCTATATAATGCATCATTTATTAATATACGACCATAACCCTGACCTCTATACTTTTTAATAATTAAAATATCTGCAATTAATCCTTGAATTCTATAGATACTATAACAACCTATAAACTCACTATTTGTTATATTAAAAAGTATAAATACATTATCTAGTTTATCTTTATAAAATTTAATAAGATCATCGTATGATATCGAATTTTTTATATAAAAATCATACCATTCATTATATATGCTTTCTATAAAAATATCAAAAAAAGATATATTTGATTTTAATGACATGATTTTTATATATTTCATATCTGTCATATTTCTTTTTATTTAGATAAGAAGTCAATTTAATCAATTGCAAGAATAAAACACACGTCCAACATTTGATTTTAATATTAATTTAGCACATCCATCACATGGCTTTGATAGCTTTAATGGATTTCCTAAACTATTCGGTCCTATTCTAACAACATATAATTCAGTATTTGATAGATCCATGTTTTTTTTCACCTTACGCAAAGTATCACATTCTGCATGACATGAATATAAATGATACATATGTATATATGTATGATTATATCCAGTTGATATAATTTCATCTGTATTTGAATTAACTAATACACAACCATGTTTATGTGTCATTGTAGAATTAAATGCTAGTTGTGCAGCTTTATTTAAAAAATATTCTTGACGATAATTTGCAGTCTTTGGCATAGGTTCTGTAAATAACATCGCTAATCTAATTTAATTCTAATACATTTTCTTTAAATGAGTTTTTTTATAATAATAACTATAAATGTAGCAATCATTGCTTTAAGTAAAATATCATGATATGGAATCTTTTCAACGGCTATATATTTTGATATATACTGTGTAAATGGAATTAATTGAACAAGTATAACTGCTATAAATACAACTCCAGCTAATTTTAATTCATTACTCATTAAATATGTAAATTGCTCGGCAATTCCACCTGATTTAAAGAACTGTTGTGATTGTGGTAGCTGCTGTAATATTTGTTGTTGAGATACCTGCGGCTGCATCATATGATTCATAGCAGCAACACGAGATAAATAATCATCTTGTTGCTGATAATGTTGTTGTTGTTGTTGCTGTTGTTGCATTTGTTGCATTTGTTGCATTTGTTGCATTTGTTGGATTTGTTGTATATCTTGTGGTTGACTATTTAAATTATTCAACATATCCTGGATAGCTAAATCATCGTCATTAATAATCTCATTTGATAATTGAGTATTTTGAGGCATCGTGCTATTATTAATTGCTTGCTGTGCTTGAGTTATGATTTGGCGTTGCTGATCATTTACGAAAATATTAGGAGATGAATTTTGAGAAGGTAACTGATTAATAGGAGTTGACTTATTCATTTAGTTCAAAGTCACAAAACAAATTGATTATTTAAACGACGCGGAGTTACTTGTCAGCATTACATGTTGTTACATAAGGTGTATATTTATAACATGATTCATCAAGTTTATAATAATATTTATTAACGTCACTTACTTTAGGTCCTTCAATAATTATACAATTATTTCCTGTACATACTTTTCTAAATAAAGTAGCTAATCCAAAACCTAAAATAATAGAAATAATTATTTGCCCTGCATCATTTTTTAAAAAATTTCCAAGCATCTTTATATAATATTACTATATAAAGATATTATATATTTTATATAAAAAATGAGTTCAAAACATTTTACCACAGATTGGTTCTCTATAAATATTCCAAATTGGTCAGTAATTCTAGCAGATCTTAAAAATAAACCAAATATTAATGGTCTAGAAATTGGAGTTTTTCAAGGAAGATCAGTGTGTTGGCTCTTGGAAAAAATATTTACACATGAAACTGCAAAATTAGATGCTGTTGATACTTTTAGCGGAAATATTGAGCATTTAGATATGAATGGAGTTAAGGATGAACTTGGCAGTTTATATTCTACATTTGTTGCGAATACTGCAGAATATGGTGATAAATTAAGTATTTATAAAATGCCAAGTCAACGTTTTTTGACCTGTTTTAGTCAACAAAATATATATGATTTTATATATGTAGATGGGGATCATCATTCCTGGGCATGTCTTGAAGATATGGTATTATCATGGCCAAAATTAAAAAATGGCGGTATTATGATTATAGATGATTACGGTGGTGGCAATGAAGATACTCCTAAATATGAATTAGTTCGTCATGGTGTTAATAGTTTCTTAAATGCATACGAATCTCGATATAAAATACTTGATATTGCATATCAAATAATATTGCAAAAAATAAGTTAAATTTTATGGTTTTAAAATATGGTTTTATAATATAAAATGACAGATTCATTTTCAGATAAACAAATTAAACAACTAACTACTATTATCAAAAATGTCGTAAATGAAGTAATAGAGCCTATTATTAAGCCTATAATTGATAAATTAGATAAACTTGACGATAAAGTAAATAAACTTGACGATAAAGTAAATAAAATAGAAACTAAATTAGAAAAATTAGAAAAATCATTTAATGGTTATATTAGTAAGGAAAGCGAAATATATGAGCTTAAATCGAATGATATTTTTTCTAGATTTTTAAATGAGAATAACAAAATGTATAAAGAATTATCATTACGACTATTTTATTCATCGACTAAACTTATTACTGATTTTGATGGATTATTTTTAGTCAATTATTTACAACATATTAAACCGCTTAAAACAATTTATAATAATGATGGTAAGCCAAAAAATGTGGTCAATGATTTTCCAAATAAACAAATTGTAATTATAGAAGCAAAACATGATTTAGATAAATCTAAAATTGATAAAAAATTAATACAATTATTAGAAATTCAAGAAGTGTTAAAACAAGGTATTGTAACAACTAATGTTACAAGATCGCGTGGAGCTGGTAGAGACTATCAAGAGATGTTAAATAATCCAGAATTTCAGATTTTAGTTAAACAATATACTGATATAGGAAAATCTAATATCTATTTATTATTTGCTGCTGAAAACATTACTAAATCTTTAGAAACATATATTCAAGCAATTTATGAAGGCTCTTTAGATAGAGAAACCTATATAAAATTAACAAATCAGATTCTAGCTTCTCATGATAAAAAACTAATAGATACAATTATTAAATCTGGTGCAAATACTATAAAAACAACTACAAATAATGAATTAAAAACATATATAAATAATTTTGTACCAGAATACGATTATATAAATCAATATAATTTTTCCCCAAAAAATGAATATCATAATCTTATGATGGTCTTAAAATCATATGCTATACCATATGAAAGTTTAGATTGGTCTTTATTTGTCGGTAAGATTGGCATTATTATGAATAATGAAGTTAAATTTTATGGTGAATAGTGACTAGTTAATCAGCTATAATAGGCTGATCTTTAATGACAGATGGGTCAGTAGGACAATCCACTTTATCTGCCTTATATTTATAACAATTATCTGCCTTATCAGTATAAGTAATTTTACCGGCATTATATGGAGATGGGAACTTCATAATCAATTGTGGTTTAGGGCTAACAATATAACAATATAAAATACCAATAGCAAAAGCTAAAAAGAAATATAAAGGTCGAATTTTATCAAAGAACATTTATTATATATAGAATATATTCACATTTTTATTATTTTATAGAATATAATCGTTTATATTCCTATAAAATAATAAAAATGTTGATATATAATAAATGGAAAAATATAAAACTCTCATTGATACAGCATTTGAAAATGCTGAGAATAATATTTCAAAAATTACAAATGATATTATTAATATAGAAGGTATGACTGGAATTAAAACTAGACACTTTTATAATAATTTATTAAACATGGAAGACTCGAGATATTTAGAAATTGGAACTTGGAAAGGTAGCTCAGTATGTTCTGCTATGTGTAATAACAAAGCAAAGATTATATGCATAGATAATTGGAGTGAATTTGGTGGTCCTAAGTCTGAATTTTTAGTAAATTTTGAAAAATTTAAAGGTGAAAACGATGCAACTTTCATTGAGAATGATTGCTTTAAAGTAGATGTTTCAATATTGCCAAAATTTAATATTTATATGTATGATGGTAATCATACAGATGAAAGTCATTACAAAGCATTATTACACTATTATAATTGTTTAGACGATATATTTATTTTTATAGTAGATGATTGGAATTGGGAAGATGTTAGAAACGGTACATTAAATTCTATTAAAAAATTAAATTTAAAAGTATTATATGAAAAAGAAATTAGAATGACTTGGGATAATTCACATACACCTCACGATATTGCAAAATATAGTTGGTGGAATGGAATTTATGTTGCTATTTTACAAAAATAAATCTATAGCGGTGACTTTGGAAATAAATATTTGCATATCTCTTCCTTATTTAGAGCTTTATAATTATCTGGTAATAATTTCTTGATATCAGGATTATTATCGATCTCTTTTAAAATATCTTCTTTTTTCATATAATAAGGTTGAGACCTCTTTTGTGATGCACATTCTTCTAATGTTTTAGGTTTGAATACTGATTTCATTAACTCTTTCACATTATCTCTTATCTTCTTTATATCCGATGTTGATATCTTAGGTGGCAATTTTTTACCTTTGTTTTTTGCTCGTGCTCTGGTATTTTCTTCTGATAATTCTTCTATCTTTGCATCTTCTATCATATAATGAGTTATATCTACTGCTTTGCGATCAGGATATTCTCTATATAATTGATAAAGTTGACGCTTATATTTAACAATATCCTTTATGGTTTGGGCATTTTTAATATTTTGTTCACATAATTCTAGTTTCTTTTCGATTTCATAAGAAGGTTCAGTATTTTCATAATATTCATGTAATTTATTAATTTCTATTTGAATATTTGTTAATTTATTTATTATATTGTTATAATCTGATTTATATATAGCTGGTTTATCATCTAATATAATTTTATCCTGTATAATTTTATATTGAAAATATAAATCTCGACGTTCTAAATATAATTTATCTATTTGATCATTAATATTAACATAGATCGGTGGAGTAATCTTTTTAATACCTATTATTTTTCCATTTTTAATTAAAATAGGTTCGACTAAATATTCTTCCATTTATTATATCTAAGATTTTTTAGCAAAAATCATATCCACTAAGCAAAAGATATAATAACTAACAATAGCTAACACTATCGAAAATACACCTAATGAAAACATGGTTTTATCTTCTCCTACTCCAAAAGGTTTTATACTTCCATCTTTATCAAAAATAATAGATGGCTTTGCTAATACTATAAGTATTACTAATAAAACATAAAATAATGTAGCATATACTATTCTACTATTAACAAAAGCCATTTATTATATAAATATAAAATAAAATGTTTTGTTTTATTCTAGTCTGTATAGTTATTTTATATTTAGTTTACTGTTTGTATATATATAGTCTATATAGAAAACCTACAACAATCGAAACATTACTTAATTATGATGTAAACATTGATACCACACCTGTTTCTATTGTAACTGAATCAGATAAATATAAAAATATATATGCAAATAGTATACCATTTGTTAAGTTTGATACGACTTTAACAGATACTTCATCTTATGTGACAGATACATATACTTATGCGATCTCTAACGTTAAGACTGATCTCAAAGTTCAAACTGTATTAGATGACCAGAAAGTGTTTTTATTAATTAAAAAAAGAGATGCATATTCATATGAAACATTAGATGATATGATTCGGAATCATAGAATTATCGGTTATCCCAGTCAAATACATAAAAAAATATTTGAATTTATATGCAAAGCTAATGAAGTTGATATTTCTTCTATTAAAATGAAAGAATCATCAAGCTTAGATGAAGTAGATGTATTATTATTTTTTGATAGTCTATCTAATATAAAGAAAATTACTGAATCTTATAAAAATATAAATATTGATTTTATAACCTATGATGGTTATAATATTCATTTACTTAAATTCTATTTACCTTATTGTAAAATTAAAGGCATAAATCTAACGGATTTTCCAGGATACTTAGATAGATTTCCTGTTAAAACATGTATAGTATTTGATATGATATTAGCTGGCGTTAAATATATACCTGAAATAGGTGTGCCCTTAATTGCAGAATCAAATTATATGACTCTATATTTTGAGTTTTTACCTGAATCTTTGAGCGTTTTAGGTCGAAGTAATCAACATATTATAGATCGTAGTAGCAAACAAATATTAGAACAATTTGCTACTGCCGAAGGTGCTGCTAGCACTGAAGCTAAGGCTGGCGCAGAGCCTATAACTATCGAACCCAAACATGCTATTAATGGTTATTTAATGGATGGCAAATTTTATCATGATATGACACATATTGATGGTATACCATTGATAAATGGTATGAAAATTATATTAAAACAACAATGGAATGATACTGAAAATGGAAAATATATCACTAGCGATAATCCTATGATCTTTATTAAAGATGTAGGTGAAGCTGGCAGTGTAATTCGTGAAGTAATTCGTGAAGTAGGCGAATGCATAGATCATCCAAATATTAAAACAGAGTCAACATGTCCTACTACATGGGATAAACGTTGTGATATAAATGAAGACTGTCCTTTTTATCAAGCAAATAAAAAATATCCAAATTATTTTGGGGGTTGTGAAAGTGGTTACTGTCAAATGCCTTTAGGTATTAAAAGAACGGGATATCGTAAATACGATGAAAATAGTAAACCATTGTGTCATGATACCATAGGTGACATTCGAGGAGAATGCAATAATAAAAATCCAGATTATGCATTCGAATTAGACCAGTTCCAACGATTAAGTACGAATCTCCATACGAATTTCCATAAGTAATTTTCCAAGTTTGTTAAGACCATTTTTATCTGGGCCGCGTGGCAGAGCCGAGCGCAAGCGCCCCAATATGAATCTCTAGGAGATGCTTCAATAATTTCATTCTCGCCAGTTTCAAGTAATAGTGTCTTTAGAGTTTGATCTTGTGTAAATTTAGCATATAAAGCTTTCTTCATAATAGAATCGCGAACCTGATCCCAATCTTCACGAATTTTAAGATGTTTTGTTCTTCTCTTTGATCTATGATATCATTTAAAAGACGTGTATCTGTTTTTTTATTAACTACCCATTTACCTGAAAACTGAGTTTTCTTTTGACAACCTAAATTTTTAAATTTTTGTGGGAGTCGCAGGGTTTAATGATTTTATAATATTCTGGATAATCTATAAACTTTTGAGCCTGAAAGTAATGTTCTACATTAAGCCATAAATCATTATCTATATCAATTGGTTTTTTGGTATAAAAATTAGAGAACTCGTAATATGGCGACTTTGGAGAATAGAATTCTATTATATTCTCCATTATTATATGATTATATCGTTTTTATATAATGTCAAATTTTTATCTGTTAACGTATGAATGCATTAAATTTAAAAATTATATATTTTTTAATTATATTGAATAAAAATTTGATATCTATATTTATTTTAGATAAAAATGTACGATGGATGGATATATTTATATATGCTATGAGAGAGAATTACAGCTATTAAATTTGCCAATATACAAAATTGGTAGAACTAGAGATATATATCAAAGAATTCATCAGTATAAGAAATATTCAATTGTAATATCAACATTCTATTGTACAGAGCATGTTTTAACAGAAAAAGACTTAATTAAAATATTTACTAACAAATTTAAATTATGTAAAAATATTGGATCTGAATATTTTACTGGCGATTTAATTGAAATGCAAGAAACTATTTTACAATATATAAAAGAAAATAAACGATTAAAATATAGTTTACCGAATAATAGTATCGTTGAATTATTTGAAAATAATAATTTACAGAAATTAAATATTATCGAAAATATTGCACAAAATTTAAATATTGAAGAGTTGACTACACTTAAAAATATATTTAATAAGATAATTCATCCACTTGATAAGCAAATCGAAGTTAATCAGATTGAAGATAAGCAAATCGAAGTTAATCAGATTGAAGATGATAATCAGATTAAAGATAATCAAATCGAAGTTAATCAAATTGAAGATAATGAAATCGAAGTTAATCAAATCGAAATTCTTCAAATTGAAGATAATAAAATCGAAGTTAATGAAATCGAAGATAATGATATTGAACTTCATTATATGTGTGCTCGATGTGGGTATGATACTATTAAAATAAGCAGTATGAAAAACCATTTATCAAAAAAGAAAGAGTGCAAGGATTTACTTTTATGTGGATTATCTGCTAATAAATTATTGAGAAATTATATTCAATTTAAATGCAATTTATGTGATAAATCTTGTGACAGTTTAAGGCATAAGTTGCATCATGAATACAAATGTAAACTTGAAATTGAAAATATTAAATTATTAGAAGAGAACAATAGTCTTCAAAAAGCATATAAGAAATCATTGTTATATATTAAATAGATCAAAATGACAGATGTTGCTTCTCAAATCGATACTTATCAAAATCAAAAACAATCACCTGATTCTATTAAGCCAAGACCTATTGAAGTAACCAATCATTTACTATGGATAAAGAGTCAGGTTGAAACTGAAAGCTTATGGGATGATGATATTTTACATTTGAATATGATTGATAGTCCAAGTTTTGATTATTATCTGGAGAATAATTTACCAATTTTATGTGATGAAATTCTGGAACATATTAAATCATTTGGCTATATGGGTGTTAATTATGATTATCGATCATATATACGTAAGATCAAATGAAAATTTGATATAAAGATTTGATTTGATATAAAGATATAATTTTTCTTATCAATATATAAAAATTCATATATATGATATCTCATATAAATAAATCTATATTGGAGTTAGATCCTGAGATTTATATATGTCATCCATGTAATTGTGAATCTCTTTATCCAATCGGATTAACTAAAGCAATATTTGATAAATATCCTGCTGCTGATATTTATGGTTATAATTATTTAGTTTCACGATTACCTGGAACCATTATTATTCGTGGTAATGTTATTAATATGTTGGCACAGATTACACCTGGTAAAGCAAATCAGACATATGATTCACCTAAAAAACGTATTCGATTCTTTCAAGCATGTTTAAATGAAATTGCTAAAAGAATACCACGAGGTTCAACGATCGCCTTTCCATTGGGTATAGGATGTGTCGCTAGTGCTGATTGGAAGATATATTTAAAAGAAATCAAGAAATTTGCAGAAAATAATCCATATTTGAATATAATAATATGTGAATATAATAAATGATTCTATGGATTTTTTTATTAATTGTTGTAATCTTATTAAGTGCATTTCTACAATCTAAATATAAAGTAGAAGCTTTTAAAGTAACTGGTGAAGATTATAGACCAGTGCCAAGTGCTTTCTATGATCAAGCAATTGGTCATGTTGAACCTGGATTTCCTTTAATGGAATATCCCACGGATTTTATTAATTGTACTCTTAAAAACGCTGAAGCTTTACCAAAGCAAACCAATGATGAATATTTGTTAGCAATTTTAAATAAAGCTATTATTGATATTGGTGATGTTAAAATAAAAGAGCCATTATTTCAAATGGTTGAGAGTGAAATTATATCACAAAATGAAAAAGAAAATAAAATTACCTCTCGTCATCTAGTAGATCGTCAAAATAAAATATATGGTATTGAATTAGAAATTACTACAGAATTAGATAAGAATACATCACAGACAAAACTAATAGATTATAAGATTATCGGATTTGTATTCGATGATAAAATAAAAATGACTGAACCTGCGAGTATAGTATTAGAAGAGGACCCTTATCAAGAATATATGAAGGATACAACATTTATGAAAGATAATACCTATGAAACTAAATATTTATGCAATTATTATGATAATTTGCGAAAAAATGGAAATATTATGGTTAATCCGCCGGAGGGCTTAGAGTGTTAGGGAGCGGTTAAGTACCATATTTAGTATTTAACATTGCTAGTTTTTCTTGTATTCTGCTTTTACCAGTAATAGTGTTTACTGTAGGATTAGGATTAGGATTAGGATTAGGATTAGGATTAGGATCTGTTCCTAATCCACCTTTTACTTTTTTAAATATTTTTTTATCTTCATCTTCATATTTAAAATCTAAATCCTCATTCAATTCGTATTGACCATTATTTAAAGTTTCTTCTAGATTTATTTTTTCTTTAGACTTAAAACTTGGTGGTTTTAAAATATGAATAGGATACTTAGTATAATCAATTAGTTTATATGCATCTTTTATAAGTGTATATTTTTTATCGGATCCTCTTAATAATGGACTATTTGCTAATATATTTATATATTTAGCCGTATTGTTATTTACATAATTTCGATGTTTATATAAATTAGGAATTGGATTTTTTAATTGTACTTCTATATATGAACTGCCTAAAGAATCTTTATCTATACTTATATCATAATCGTCATTATCATTATTCGTATTTTTGATTAAATAATTAGATCTAGATAATTTTAATATTTCTGAAACTTTTTCATCTATTTTTTTTGATATTTTCTTAATATTTTCCTCAATTAAACTATTTTCTAAAGGTTTTTTTGGGTTTTCATTTAAATTCAAAACAGCATTATTTTTATTTAAATATTTTAAATCTAAATTTAAAATTATATTTATTTTTGTAATTATTAGAGTTGCTGCTTTAAAATTTGTTTCTTCATTATAAATGTTCGTCATTACATCTAGTGCATGATTTAATAAATAAATCTCATTTTGTAATCTATTTATAGTAGGAATTGCTTCTGAATATGATACACATGTGTTTTGACAATCTTGTTTACTAGTACAAGATGTTTCTGCTGTTTTTAATAAAAGTATGTTATCTATTTCTTTTGCAGCAGTAGCAGCAGCAGTAGCAGTAGTAGTAGCAGCAGTAGTAGCAGCAGTAGTAGCAGCAGCAGTAGCAGTAGTAGTAGCAGCAGATTTGGCTTCTTTAATATTATTATTATAGTTTATCATAGCTTGTTTTAACTGTTTATCACAAGGTAGTGCACGCCCACCTTTTTGTTGTTTTATTTTTCCCATTTAATTATATATATATAATTAAATAATGGAATTTACTATTGATAATCTACAAGTTTTAATTACTGCTAAAAAATATTTTGATAATGAAGTTTCTGAAGCTGATTCACCACTTTTTCCAGATGTAGATACTGTATCAAACAATTTAGTATGCAGTTTCTTAGAAGGTGATCGAAGAAGAAAATATGGTGATAAAATTCCAGTTACATTAACAAATCAGATTATGGACGAATTTTCATTACATATTAAAAGTGTTGTTAAAAAAAAACCAAATAAACCTGAAATATGTTTTCTAATCTATATGTTGCAGAATATCGCAATTAATCAACCCGCTCAGGAAGGTGTTCTTGCGGAAGCTGAACACCCTGCTAGATTGGCTGAAGTTGCTGCTGTACCTGCTGCACCTGCTGCTGGACTTGAAGGGCTACCATTAGTAGCACCATTAAGAACAAAAAAAAAAGGCGGTGCTCCTCCAGTTGAAAAAAATATTTATAACACTATATTAGAAGCTAATAAGATAAACCTAGAAAAAATATCTAAGAAAGGTAAAGAATTATACCAAGATTTAACCCGTGCTATTTATAACAAAAATTATGATAGATTTTTAAAAGCATTAGAGACATATGTAGACTTACCCAAAGATAGCGCTAAAGAAAAACTTGAAGAAATTGAAAGAATTTTGAGTGAACCTCATGATTCTAACAATAATGATTATGCTCAAATTAAAATTGTAGATCTTTTTATAATTCGCAATGAAGATTTAAGAATAGATATAAATTCTGTTTATTATAAATTTTATGAATATGTTGATAATAAAAAAAATATTATAAGTAACTTATATACATTTTTGAAAGATAACAAAAAACTTTTTACTCAAGATACAGGTGATCAAGTTAAATATATTAAAAATGTATTAAAAGATCTAAACCCAAATCATTGCACCCTCTTAAGTCAAGATGATCCAAATATTCCATATGATCCATCTGTTCCTCCTGAACAAAATATGACTAGATTATTTAAAGATTATAACCTGACAGAAATTGATAAATTCGTTAATATTAATAATGGCTATTGTTTTACTCAAGAATATCTTACAGCAATGTTAATAGCTTATAGAGGTTCACTTACACATGCAGAAGTATCATTAGTTCCTAGAGGTAATAAATTAACAGAATTAGTTGAAAAATTAGCGGTATATTATACTAGCGGCACTGAAGAAGAAAAACTAGAAAAACAAAAAGATGATATTATTGATGGATTAGCTTTGTATTCGATTAAAGAATTGGAATATATTATAAAGCATTTCGGAGAATCATGTCCGGTTATATTTAAAGATATCCATAAAAAGATTAATGATCTAGGTGAAGACAAGGATGGAGAAGAACAAAAAAATTTTAGATTTGCTGCTGAATGCAAGAATTTATTAGAAAAACCTATTTCTAAACCCGATCTTACTAAATTTTTCACATTTATGTTAAGCGGTGGTTTAAAAGATGCTGCAAATATGGATAAAGTTAAAGCAATATATAATTATTCTTGCAATACTATTTTTGAATTAATTGGATTAGCAGGATATACATTGTTTTCAGATATGATTACACAAGTTCATAATGTTGATGGTAATATGTTTAGTATATCTACATACTGTATTGCTCAAATGGAGCATTTAAGACAAGAATTAGAAAAGATTAAAAATGGCACTGGTGATAAAGATAATTTAGCAGAAGCATTAAATGAAATTACATTTGGCGCAGAAGCTGATCAAACGTCTTATCAAAGTATTCTAAAATCAGCTGAAACTCAATGCATTCATGGAGTTGGAAGAAGATGCTTAGATTATTATTTACGCGCATATGAAGCTATGCAGGGATTTGCTCAAACGTTAAGACCTGTGCTACCGCCTGCACCTGTGCCACCGCCAGCGCAAGTTGGTGGTATTAAACCTATACCTGATGAAATATTGGCTTCAGAAGATGCAGCAAACGAAGCGATTGAAAAAATGTTTGCATTAGCGCCTTATTTAGTAAGAGTTCCATTAGATATAGAAAGAAGTACGAGTATTCGGTATTTAACATGTTTTGCACATGATGACGATACATATAGTAGACAAAATCCAAATAATCATTGTTATGTAATATCTGGATTTACTACTGATTTAAGATTTATACATGTGCTACACGCTAAATATAATAATTATAGAACATTGGTTTATGATAATAATAATTTATCAATAAAAGACTCTTTTAATATTATAAGTTCTGATGTTTATTATACAATAACACCTCATAATGGTCTTACATATAATGCTGAATATATAGAAAAGGCCAATATTCTTGCAGGTTATTATAATGATCCTAAGAATATAATGGAATTTAATAAATTATTAAGAATTCCTTATACATTTCATCGTCATCGTAAAGCAACATTCAAAGCCTTTAAAGATTATACATTACACATTTGCAAATTAATGGCAGAGCATTTAAATGAAGATAATGAAGATAATGAAAATACTACAAAATACTCAACTTTAAGAACGTTTACAACAGACTATAAGCTCACTGATTATATTACGATGGATGAATTGCCTTTATTACCAAAACATATGACGTTTTTAGATTTAAGGGAATCAAATAATACACCTAATAAAAATGTTAGTAAAAAAATGTGGAATACTGGGTTTAATACACCTGATTCTAGTAATCTGGAAGAAATAAATAAAAATTATTATATTGACACATTAGAAAACTTCCTTAGTCTTGGCTATAATCAAGAATTAATCCAAGAAAATGGAGAAGATAATAAGATAGCTATTATTAAAACACCAGAAACACGTAAAAATGTTACTCGCAGTTATCAGTTTGCTCAACTATTAGGTAAAATATTATGCAATAATAATTTTAATCGTATTATGGTACCCATTGAGGAATCATATAAATATTTCAATAATTACTTTTTAAATGCAGCTGGACAAGTATCATCATTTATTGATGCACCATTTAAAGATATTAATTTCTTTATTGTACTTAAGGGTGAGCGCAAAAATATTAATAAAAGTAATGCTATGATATATACAAAAAACATATCTACAAACACACCTGATATTAAAATAATAGCGGCTTGTATACAGAATATAAATACATTTAGTGCTATTGGTTATCATGCAAAATATATAGCTGGTGAATATTTTACAAATGTAGGAAAAGATAATGAAGAAGCAGTAAAAAGAATTAGAAGTTTTTTCGAAGATGAAGTAGATCGTCGTATGGAATTAATCTTTACATTATTCAAAATATTTTTTGTTATAATTCCACCAAACGCTGATAACGATACTTATTTTATGAAAATTAGAGAATATATACGTATTAAATCATCAACTGCATTTAACACTCGAAATTATAAAACAATGTTTCAAAGTATTATTGATATTATGTGCAGTGAGGGAAACATGCAATCTGGATATAAATATCATTTTACCGAGTTAGATAAAGAATTTTATTTACTTAAAGAAATTCATAAAGAATTTCAGAGTGCAGCTTATGATCAAGGTATTCTACCGACATCAATTTCTACTAAGGACGATGTCTGTATTAATATTATGATTGGCATATTAAACACAAAATTTGCTTATTTTAATCCTTCAGATCAAGATACAGATGTAAAATTAGAAACTAACCCTGATAATATAGAATATATTCAAGATGCGAAATCTTTGGCTATTGAATATATAAATAAAACAGAACTTATATCTATGCATGCTCTTCGTATGTATGTATTTTGGATATTTGAAAGAATAGTGATTAAATTATCGAGCATGGAGTATTATTACGGAGATAGCTTCTTTGAACTAGAAAAAGAAGATAATGAGTTTGCTACTGAAGAATATATCACAGCTCAAAGTAACATTGAAACTAAATTTCGTGGAATATTAGATTTTGAATTTGAAGAAATTGGTATACATTCTATGTTAAGAGAATTAAAAAGAGCTACCCCTGATAAATTAGAAGAATTTCTAAATATAATGCAAGACGAGGTAATCTAATCATAATCTAATCATAATCTAATCATAACCGTCATATTCAATATCTCCATCTGCATTTTCACCAACAGCTTCCACATAATTGCCATATTCTGCTTCCACTACATCTACCAATGGCGCTGGAGCTTCAGCAGCACCTTCGTTTAAGTCGTCAGCTTCTGCTGCTGCTGCTACTGCTGCTGCTGGGCCTTGGCCCATTATATTTAAACCCATTACTTTCAATATCTTTTGTAAATTACGTTGTTCATCATCTGCACTATATCCTGCCATTATTTCTTCTTTCCTTTTTTCTCGCAATAGTTCAACCTCTTTCTTTAAGCTTGAAATATCAAAATAATTCATAGTTACATAAGCATCTAGATTTATTAAAAGTAAATTTATAATCTGACCTACTTTTGTAACATAAAATGGCCCAGTAGATATATTTATACGATAAGTTAAAGCTTCAACTGTTATTTCAGTGGGCATGTCTTCATTTGTTGCAGCAGTAGCAGCAATCCATAATGCTTTCATAAAGAATTGACATAATTGATAACTATACCACATAATATTATTCACTGAATGGCTTTCAGAATCATACAGAATATAATCACATAATTTAGGAAGTTCTTTGCCTATTCGATTAAATATAGGTTGAATACCGTCTATATCATATAAGCTTTCTAATAATATTACAAAAGGATCTGCTCGATTTATTTTTTCTTTTTTATTAAATTTATATAAATTCAATAATTTACCCAAGGTAGATCTCATCTCACCCCGTAAATAATTCGCATATATAATCTTTAAATTCGTTATATCATCTAACACTTCTATATTAATAAACATACTCTCTGGTCTCTCATAAGCTCGTATTGGTGAATCCGCACATTTTGATTTGATAAATGCAAACATTTCCTTTATTTTAGGATGCAATTCATCACTCCACCAATCTTCATCATGATCTGGCTCTTGAGTTTCAGTTTTAGATTCAGTTAATATCGGTAGTTTTTCAGGATTGCTACCTTTAATTTCTAATGTATTTTTCAAAAATAATTCTTCTTTTATACTAAGTTTAGATGGCGGAATCCATAAATTAGATATAGATTTTTCAGTTTTTTTAGGTAATTTTTGATAAATATTATGAAGATCCGTTGAATGAAAATAATCATAGAAATTTGTAGTTTTAAGCAACATTTCCATACAACATGTATTCGATATCATCGGAATATTTACAATATTAAATCTAGACATTTTAGATGTTTTTATATGATCATTTATGACCTTCATATAATGAATCACTGGATTTTTATAATTTCCATATGCAAAATCAAAACATGGCTTGTAAAATGTATTTAATACTCCATATATGTCTGCAAAATCTATAATATCTTCCATATGTGAGATTGATGATGTTTTCTTATCTACGGATGCCGCTGCTGCTGCTGCCGCTTTCTCAATTGTTTTCTTTATATCATAGCGTTCTATTAAAACCATTTTGATCTTAATAGTAATTGCCTTGATATTTTCATCTAAATCATTAAATAATCCAAAGCGTATATCTTTAGGTTGATAAAGAGACTTTAATACACATGCCATATATTTAACTAATGATCTGGTTTGATCATCATCTTTTAATAAAGGATAACCAGAATATGAGAAATATTTGACACATGCTGGAATCAAGCGTTTAATAACAATATTTGGATGTTTAATCATAATATATAAATTTAATATAGCAATACATGAAGTTATTTTATCAAAATAATGTGAACTTAATATCTTAAATATTTCATCCTGTATCTTTTGTTGTTTAGTCGCTTCTAATTTGGCTTTCATTTCATTAAATGTTCGGGGTGACTTTTTCTTATTTTCCTTAAGTAATTTCTCAATAAATGTATTTAGATCTTCTGTTTTGCGTTTAATAAGTTGATAAGCTGTTTCATCTGGATATTTCGTATCAATATAATCTGAGATATCCGTTTTATCATTATCATCAAGTTCTTCAATCTCTAATACTTTGCAAATTATATCTAAAATATTACGCTTATCTGCTTGTGCAACTTCTGCAGCAGATGGTGGCATGCGAATATTCATTACAGTAGGGCCCTGATCATATTCAAAATTCATAAACATATTGTCTAAATTATACATATCTTCTGTTCCAAAATATTCATCATATGCTACTTTATCAACATATCCAAACATCGTATTTATAGGTCCTTCGGCCGCGCTACCAGATGCGCTAGCAGCTACAGATAGTTCTAGACGTCGTATAAGTTCTTTAGTATTTTCCATGGCTTCTTCCGTGTTTTCTTCCATAAAACTTTCTAAAATATTAATTGCAGACAGCAAATGCATATATTCATGATTTTCACGGATATCTTCTGCTTTTTTACAAATATCATCAAATGAATCTAAGATCATAGCTTTATTACCTGTAATATCTTCAAATTTAGGTAATTTCTCTTCTTTACATACTGGTGGTAAATTGGATGTTTTAACCCACATATATTTATTCTGGATTTTGATCCATTTATAATATGCAGTCGGATGAGAATGATGTTTAAGAATAGCAAGATCACCTGATCTTAAAGGGCGCTTACCATCAATAATACACTGTACTTCAAATTCATCTTTTAACTCCATTAAGAGAGCAGCTCGATCATATTTTTTCTTTAAATCATACTTTGTTTTATCATATTTAGGATCAAAATATAGTATAGTTTGATCATTATCTTTTTCTAAATCTGCGAGATCTCTATATTCTTTAGCAAGTTGTGGAGTATATTCCTGAATTCTATTTTTAACTTTAGGTTTTTTAAGAGCTAGGTTAACTTCATCTAATAATGTTTCAATTTCTTCTATTGAATATTTGTTTTTACGAAGATGTGCATATTTAAAGAAATAAAGGAGTCCATTTAAAGGTAATTTTGTTAGATATAATAGTCTATTTAATTCAGTATCAATATATGTATTCTTATTCAAATAGGGTATATAATCTTTTAATAAATCTGCATGGGTATCAAAATCAAGGAAATCTATCTTTGATACATAAGGATGTGATCTTTTAGTATTCGCATAAGTTTTAAATACAGGATCTTTAGATATAAATCGCTTATTTAATGCTAACATTTCTAATTCTCGAACATTAAAAGGTGCATATTTTT
>Ga0214921_10003434_pt1 | contig 24185 bp, 19 predicted proteins | sample LL1505_MetaG_FD_177992 | JGI IMG/M metagenome (GOLD analysis project Ga0214921, IMG submission 177992) | Freshwater microbial communities from Lake Lanier, Atlanta, Georgia, United States - LL-1505 | ecosystem: Environmental > Aquatic > Freshwater > Lake | place: USA: Georgia | collected...
ATTAGATGCTATACATCTATCTGCTCGCAAACTGTCATAATATTGAATATCTTCTATTAATTTAATATTTTCTTTGTGCGACTCTTCTGGCGTGGGTGCTTTATGAAAATACATATAACCACTACACAATTCATCAGAACCATCTCCAATCAATAACACTCGAATGTCAGTATTTTCTTTTATCCATTTTGATATCAAGTATTGTCCTACTGATGCTCTTATTGTTGTGATATCGTGTGTTTCAGTGGCAAGTGCTACTTCCTCAATTGCTCCTAAAAATTGTTCTTCTGTAAATTCAATATGTGTATGTAAAGTATCGCAATGTTTAGAAACTAATTTAGCATAATATTCATCTGTTGAACCATTCATACCAATGCTAAATGTTCTTAATTTTTGTCCTTTTTTTCTAAGATATAACGAAGCAATCGCTACTACCAAAGATGAGTCTAATCCACCTGACAATAACGCTCCAATTGGTCTGTCTGAATGTAATCTCTTTTCTACGGCACTAACAAATACATCGTGAATTTGTTCCATAATGTATTCTTCTTTATTTTCACATATTTTAATGTCTTCTAATTTGTGATATATTTTTGTTTCTATATTAGGTTCTTCATCTTTTGGAAAATCAAGTAATACATATTCACCTCTTTTTAATTGTCTCACGCTTTTATGTTCTACCAGATTAACTAATCCGTGTAAAATAGAACTAAAACAAAATCCATTTTTATCATAACCAAAAAATAATGGTCTCACACCTGTCTGGTCTCTTCCAATATATACTTTAATATTATTTTCATTGATATCAACAATACACATTCCAAATTCGCCATTAATCATATTCAACATTGTTTCAAAACCATATTTCGCATACATTTGGGGCAAAAATTCACAATCAGAATGCCCTCTCATAATGAAATTATTTTTATCTACTAATTCTTGATAATTATATATTTCGCCATTACAAATAGCATAAATTGTTCTTTTATTATTGACTTCAAATGTAAATGGTTGGTCTCCTTTTGTTGATTTATCCATTAGTGCTAATCTGTGAAATCCCAAATGAATATTATTGTCAAGTGTCATAAATGTTGATTTGTCTTGTCCTCTTTTTTGAACTCTATTATACGCTTCAAATAATTTTCTAATATCATATGATTTAGCAAACTTAATAAATCCCCAAATTCCACACATTTTAAATTAATTTTTATTATTTTGTATGTTCTTAATTGTTTTAATATCAATTTTTTAGGGATGATGCTAAAAAAATGAAAATATAAAATAATTGAAAATTATATGTATAAATTAAAACAAAAATGGTTCAACTGATTTTTTCTTCTAATCTATCTCCGGATTTACTTGTAAAAAAAGAACTGAAAAAATTACTCAACGAAAAATGTCTTTACGCCATTATATGTGCGTTTATTGGGCGCACTGTTGTTGGTCTTATGCCCGGCGAACTTGTTGCTATTACTGCGAAAAATCTTGGTGGCACAATTTACGTAATCGGTCAGATTGTAAGTATATCCCAACTTGGGGATGGCAATACTAAGATGAAACTCTTAAAAAAAGAACAACGATTTGGCGTTATTGCTCTTAACAACGAATTCTGTTGTTCGATTACACCGGAAGTGGCACAAATGATAGAGCAATACACGATTGGTCGACGATCATAAATAATTACTGTTGGGCGCACTGAGGTTGTCCTCTAAAATGCCTTCCGTGTTCTTCTTCGTCATCTTCTTCTCTCATACTATTTCTCATACTATTTTCAAACTTTTTTGAATTATATTCAGTTTCTTTACATTCACGTGAATTCCTGTATTCATCTAATGCGACGCTATCTAATATTTTCTCATTATTCGCACTAAAATTTGGCATTTCATCATTACTTAATAATTGCCATACTTGTTTTAATTTATTCTCATCTTTTGTTATTTTTCCTTCAATGTTTAATATAATATACAAATCTCCATTACTTTGTTTTGACATTGGCAATCCTTTTTTAGGTATAACAACCACATTATTATTTGTATTCATAAAGATTGTTCCGGGTGGTATCTTAAATGTTATATTTGTATTGTCAATAAATTTAATTTTCTTCATTGAACCACAAATTGCTTCGGTTGGTGTTATTTTTATTTCTAATTTCATATTGTGTAATGAACTATTAACGCCTCTAGAATATTTAAATCCGTCAATTACACATTCGCCATTATCTTCAATAACTAAAATAACATCACTCTTTGTTTTTCCACCTTTTCTCATTGATTTGGGTATATCGTGTCCTTTATTTTCTATTACTATTTTTTGTCCGTTAATTGCTCCTAATGGGATTGCTTTTGCGTATTTTTGCTTTTTTAGTTCATAAAAAGATTGAGAAAAATTAATGCCATCTCCATTACATTGAGAACATTTCTGTGTAATTTGTTGCATCATATTCCCACCCATTCTTCTTAATTCTGTTTTTTGCCCTGAACCGTCGCAAGTTTTACAAATAATATCTTTCTCAGTTGGTTCTTTGTCTTTAAATAAATAAGAACTAACCTCAAACTCTTTTTTGCTCCCTTCATAAACATCTTTTAATGACACACTCATTTTGACAATAATGTCTGGAATTTCCTTTTTTTTGGTTGGTTTTCTTCCCATTTGAAACATACTCTCGAAACCACCAAAACCACCCATACCACCAAATTGCGAAAACATTTGTTCTGCTTGCTTCTGTTGCATAAATTCTGGATTTAGACTGTCGCTCCCATACATATCATAATCGGATCTTTTTTGTGGGTCTGTTAACGTCTCGTGTATTTGGTTCAATTCTTTAAACTGTTCTTCTGCTTTCTTTTGCTCTTCTGGCGAACAACCCATAAATTTGTCAGGATGCTTTTTCACTGCCATTTTTCTGTATGCTTTGTTAATCTCTTCAATTGTAGCAGTTTTTGACACACCTAATTTATCGTAGTAATCTTGTTTTGACATATTTTAGTATAAAATATTTTTTATTATTTAGGTTTTATTATAAATAATTTGATATATAATAATATATAATGGATACTTATATAAGTGGAGGAACACGGGAAGAAAGAAAGAAAAGAAAAGACGATAAGAAAGAAAGACGACGATCAAAAAGGCGAGAAAAAAGAGAGAGACGAAAGGAAAGAAGAATGACGTCAAGCGATAGTGATTCTTCTGATGATGCGAATATTCAAGTATATTGGGGATTATTACAGAGACAACAGGCATTGGCACAAATAGGACGATATTTAGCGAAGATACAACAATATAATGGGAGTGTGGCGAAGAAGGCGGAGGTGGAGGATAAGGAGGATAAGGAGGATAAGAGTAAGGAGGTGGTGGATGAGAGTGTAAAAATTACCAAACTGGATACCACACGAGTTACATCTACACTAGACAAACCACCTCAAACAAATTACTTATCGGAAATCCAAGTAAATGTTGATTTGTTAAAAAAAAACACTAATGATTTATTTAATGAATTCATATATAAAAAACCTACTAAAAACTCTGTTAATATTGATTTAATTAATTTAAGCTATCATAAAATCAAGGAATTAGAAGGTAAATTAAAATCGCAACCACAATCACAAGGCGTAATAACCCAAACTAGTAAAAAAATATATGATCTCATAAGTCTCGCAGGGAAATATAAAAATTTATCTGACGATATTAAGAATAACGACGATAATAAAGAGAAAAGACAAAGTATAATTACCAGCGCTTTAAGTTTGGATTTGAAATATACAGAACAAGATTCCGATTCCGAATCAACCGGCACACCCGCACATTTCACCATCACCAACGACGAATCCAAGACCTCGCACGCACGAACCTCTGCTCAAGACTCTCAACACACATTTGATCTAACTGCCACATCACAACCCCTCCACGACGCACTCTCAAGGAGGGGCAGTTTCACAGACCAATCCACTGCCGCATCAACCGCCATACCCCCACCTACTATCGATATGTCCGGTTTTTACGCATATCCAGAAACATCAATAGACCCAAAAATTCTCACGTATGTCACATCGCCATCCACTGTCGCATCCAATCTAACTGCCACATCACAACCCATCACATTCGCATCATCTCCATCCCAATCCACTGCCGCTCCGGCCGGTTTTTACGCATCATCATCCGCGCAATCCGCACCCCAAAGTCTCCTGAGTGAAAAACTCAGTTATTTCTATAATATCTTTGACAGTGGCAGATCTAACCAAAGCGACATTTCCGTTATAGGGGGACACTTTTACTCCGTATTGACCTTCCCCTTCACCAAAGAATTTATGGGTGACACAAACCATGGACAAATGATTTTTACCCTATATCCAAAAACTAAAACATTTATTATTAATATATTGAATAACTTATTTTATGTTATAGATACGCATTTATTTGATAAACATAATTACAACAATTGTACTTTTTTTTCCGAGGAAGACGCCCACTATCAGACCCACTCAAGATTCTTTATGTATGTGAACGGACTTCGCATATTGTATGGTATAGATTTTCTCAGAAAACCAGGATATATAAGAACAGACGAAGACAACAGATATTATACCGATTTTATTGATAACTACAAGAAATATTATGATAAATTCACCAATTTCGCACTGGAGGTTCCTTATCCTATACCATCGTCATCCGCATCATCCCAAACCACTACTACCGCCCCGTCATATTTAGTTCCGCCTGCCGCCCCCCCCTCACAACTAAAATACTCTCCTTCGCTCCAAGCGAATCTTCCTCCAGTTCAAGCGTCCGCCCAAAAACCCCTCCGAACCCCCGAAGAACAACGTGCGATAGATTATTCTAAATTTGTAAGCAGTTTATATATCCCATATGTCGCTGATTTTAAACGAATTATTAACGAATATAACAGCATAATCACTTCTACAGAAGTCGATAGTACGAAATTACAAAATCAATTTGACACAATAAAAAAAATAGATCCATCATTTCAAATCCTAAAAGATAACAACATAAAGTTAACTAACTATGGGATGCCAGACGGTACAAGGAGTAAAGATCTGAACTCCAACACCCATTTAGAAACAATAACAAAATATTTTGATGAGTATTACAACACAATCCATAAATTACACAACGACCAACTAAAACGTGTAAAACTGTTTGCATTACTAAAACAATTAGAACTGTTCGTGGCAGAGTTTGGAAAATTCCCGCCTGAAAAACTAACCGGAAGAATAGAAATCCTGAATGAAGACTTAAAAATTACATAAAATAATAATATTTTCATTACTACTCCCAATATCCTAACCTCCATACACCTCGCATTCATACTCACTCACTCCCCTATACTCCACAAAGCGTCCTTTCGCATATTGTGCCATCTCGATTGCCTTATCAAGAGAAACAATCGCTATACCGTCGATATTATCACTGTTTTTTCCATCATAAATATCCATCTTATTAATATAATCATAGCATTCCCCAAAAGTGCCCCAAATAATATAACCAATTCTTTTATGCCTAATATCATTCTTTTTATTGATTACATTATCATTTCTCATATAAATACAATTATTGATTTTGACAGAATAAATTTTAACAAAATGTTTAATTTGTTCTTTTACACCAAATTTATTCTTGACACAACCCATATATTGCGCATCACAACATAATTTCATCTCATTTGGCATCATATATAATTCTTCACATATTTCTCTTTTTGTAGCGTTCTCGTATTCATTCTCATAAGCATCATTTTTATTAACAAAACCAGAACCAACTGATTGTGTATCTCCACCAGTCCATAATTCATTCGTTGCTTTTTTATTTTCACCATAATAGGGGCACATAATGAAAATATTTTTGTCATTATATTCCTCTTTTAATTTTAATAAACTTTCTAAACCACCAACCTGAGAACATTCTGAAAATTTAATTTCACTTGTTATAATATTTTTGTCATTAAATTTTCTTACATATTGTTTCATTTGTTCTATTTATATGAAAAATAAGAAGATATGTTTAACATAATAAAAAAGAAAAAAAAATAAGTAAAGAATAATAATATATAAATGGAACAAGACGAAATAGATATGAATAATGCTTATGAATGTATCCAATCAATAGATATTGACGATATTGATGATTTGACAACAAGCGATTCATTGGATCACATAACATTTTATCAAAAAGAGAATACAAAAAAAAATAATATGTTATTGTCAAATTATTTTTCACCAGAAAAAATATTAGAGAAGAAATATATTTTGAATACATATAATCTAATAAAAGAGATACTTGTTATTGGTGTATTACATGTAATATTGGGTATTAGCAATCCAATGTTTAATATTATAACAATTGATGGAATAATATCAAGTCTAATATTTTATCTAAATTTTGTAAATATAAAAATAGATTTCTTAGTTATATCAAGATTAGACACAATAGATAGATACATATATTATTTGTTGTTGATAATAAGTTATTATGTTTTAGATTATGTTTTATGGTTCAAGATTTCTGGATTATTAGTATGTAGTGCGAGTATTATGATAAGTCCAAATATTATGGCACAAATAAGTAGCATAACTAATTACAGAAAAATTAGCAATGTAATTCATATTGGATATGACAATTTAATAAAAAAAATAGTTTGTAAGCAATTAGCAAAAATAATAAATCTAATAATATCCAAATGCTTGAATTGCGAACATAATATAACTTATGAAGAATTATTGCCTCATTATGACAAAATAGATTTAGCAATTATAAAATTATTAATAAGCGCTTGTATTTTTAATTATTTTGACAGCAAGACAATACTAAAATATCCACTCATAATTTACAAAAATATAATGATGAAAAATAGAAAATATAATATAGCAAATGATAGAGAATATATTATAACAATTTTAAAAGACAAAAGATTGGATATGTTTTTGGATGTATATACATTAAATCGAGTGATAAGATTATTATCAAATGATACACAAAATAAAAGTAATATACTCACTGAACAATATGAGTATATGAAAAAAAGAGTTGCTTTTAAGACAGGGCGTATAATGATATGTTGGAATATTATGGGTTCAAGTAATATATTTTTTGGATTGCTAAGTTATTTGCTTTTCATAAGTGATACAAATAGACCATTGAATTATCTAATAAATACACTAATATTTTGTATAATATCATTTCTAACAGAAGAACGCATTTTAGTATTAATTGCGTGTGAATTATTTTACACAATAACAAATTCAAAATTATTAAATGACATTGGTTATGACACTTATTGTTCTCTAAAAAGTGGAATAATTAATTTGTGTTATAGAATAAGATTAGAGACATTTTTGATAACATTTGTTGCTTCTTGTTTGACAATATATAATTATAATTATTTGAATATTGGTGCTCTATTATTATTAAATATGATAATCATACTAAAATTATACAAAACCTATAATAACAAGATACTAAAAAAAGAACCATTTAAAATAATAACAGAAAATACAATGTATATTAATAACAAAACAGAGAATAATGAAGAAGACATATTATTAATAGCACGAGATAGACTAATAGAAATATTTAGAAATAATTTACTAATAAGAATATTACAACCTTGTTCGGAGTTAGATTTCAAACAAATTTTAAAAATGTTGTTAAATACATTTATATTTATGATTTGTGGTTATTTGTCATCATTTGAAATAAGACATATTTTAGCATTGCCATTTGTTATACAAAATATTGTGGATATTGTTTTGTAATACAAAATAGCAAACTAAAAAGATAAAGACTAAGAAATCCAAAAATACTTAAATTTATTTCTCACAATCCATACATACTAGTGAAATATCCTGGCACATACAAATAATATTTTTGTTTTGATAACGAATACATCACAAAATAATTACTAACTAATTTTTCACAATATGTCTTAAATTCATTGTCTTCTATTTTGTCAATATTAAATAATATTCTCATAGTAGCAATAACAGAAGTTCCAAAATTATTTTCAGATGTTTGAAACTTATTATGTGATATATCTGGAATTATAACAAATTTTTTAATACTATCATAACTATTCATAGACCACACATCATTATAACAATTAATAATAAATTCAGGTTTGTCATCATTTATTTCTAAATCATTTATATCTTCTTGTTTAAAAATTGGCAAATACGGGGGATGTATATCATTAATTATTCTATTATGAATAATTATCTCAACAATATGTCTCACTAAATTAAATATTTTATTAGGATTATTAACATAAAATGATAATTCAAAATTATTTTTTCTTGCTACTTCAATATTTTTGTATGTATCATCCAAATATATTATTTTGTGCTCTGGATAGGTTTCCTTTAATTTTTTCAGTTCATTTGTTTTTCTATTTGCCCAATGAATAACATTTTGTGAATTAGAAGCAAATGGACTAATTTCATTAATATTTTCTGCTCCAATAATTTGAGTAATATTACTAAAAATCATATTATTTTTGACATATTCTATTATGGATTGTTGATGTCCTCTTGACAAAATAATAATTTTAGAATTATCAAGAGATGTAATATACTTGGATAAATTTTTAATTACTATTTTTTGACTATCTGTAAAATAATCATTTTGTATCTTAGGTAATCCACCACTATGAGTTGTTGTTAATGTCAAATCAAAGTCGAAAACAAAAATCATTATAATATGTATTATTATTATTATTTTATTAGTATATGTGTCTCATTGACAATACATAGATTTTTGGTGAGTATAAAAATTGAATTCACTAACATATTAATACATTATGTATAGCATTATTAATAAAAAATATGTATAATAATAACTGTAATTGTGCTTGTGTTGTATGTGCTTGTCCTTCTAATAGAGCAATAAATAATGTTTTACAAATTAAATATCCGTATTATATATACCCAGGAGCACCATTTCACGGATACGCATTAGACCCTCAAATAATTAAAATTTATAATACTGAATTAAATTTACTTAATTATGAATTAGAAAATATGAGAAGAAATGATAAACCAATATTATTTCATCTAACAATAGGTTCGCCAGCAGAAGCGCATCAAATGGGTTCTAATAATGAACAATGCTTTTATAAATACCAGATAATGCCAGAACATTTATATACATTTGCGCGTAATGGAGTTAATGTTGTGAATATTATTGTTAGTCCTGACAATTTAATAACACCATTATTCAAAGTATTAACAGAAGATTTTGCTATCTTGGATGACAAAACATATAAACATAAAACATTGCCAATAATAACAAAAATATTTAGAACAATGATGCCAACAAATGATGAAACCAGAAATAATAAATTTATGGATAGAGCAAAAGAAAGAAATTATTCAGAAATTCTTGAATTTGACACAGAATGTTTTAGACAAACCAGAACAGACAGAGAATTTACTTCTTTGTTTTACAATAATTTAAAAAATGTTATTGACAAAAATTCTGTTATGGGTGGTGTAAATACATGTTTTTCATTTGCTGTTTTCAATGATGACTCAACAAATGCGCGATTTAATAGTTTCACTATGTTTAAAGAGATTTTAAATTTTTATGATAATAATATTGAAACAAATAGTAATAAATTAATATTTGAATGGCGATTTGTAAAAAATAATTTTAGTGTTGAAGATAATGGAGGAAATAAAATATTATACGTGCCATTTGAGAAACTGATTTATAATGAAAATAATTATAAAAAGAATGATAGATTTATAATGGTTGAACGAGATGGGAATAATGGAGATAGAATTAGAGTTAAGTATGTGTTGTTTGAGAATATGTTGTTTTGATTTATTAGGATTATACTTTTTGTTGTATGAGTTTATGCTAGATATCTTTTCAATCTAATGGCGAGATATAGTTTCACCTATTTTTTTTCTTAATACTTCATTGTGTTTATTTTTGGCGTCATCATGCGCTTTTAATGATTCAGCTTGTGCAGTCAATACTGCCTGCCACGCTTTTTCCAAGATATCTTGCCCCACAGTGGGGTCTTCGTCCAATCTATCCAAAGTATCCAATGCTTCCTTCCACTTTTTGATTGTGTTAATACAATCCTGCCACGCCTTCATATCTTCATCTATCTTTTTTATCTCACCCGGTTTAGCACTAGACAAACCAAAAAATTTTTTAACAGATGAACCGAATCCTTCATCGGATTCTTTCGGCAAGTTATCCAGATGCCTTGTTATTTGGGTTTCTGCGTATTTTTTAATCACATTCATTTTCTTTCTTTGTTCTTCTAATTTTTCATTACGTCTTTTTAATAATGCGTGTACGCTTCCTTGTTCTAATACGTAGGCATTTCTTTGCGTTGCTAATGCTGTTATTTCTGCTTCTTTTGCTAATCTGTCTGCTTCTTTTGCTAATCTGTATGCTTCTTCGACTAATCTGCCTGCTTCTGAGAGTTTATTTAATATTTCTTGTTTTTCTTGTATATTATCATACTGAACAACCCCCATTTTGTTATAATAGTTCTCACACTCTTGGGCAAAATCTTGGGTTATTTTGGCATAGGTAGTAGACTCTACAGCATATTCTCTACATTGTTGGGAGTTTCTTATACACTCCCCAACATTATATTTGTTCTTTTTTACATATTCCTGAATATTTTGATACCGATGCTCGATATTTTTGTAATAATAATGAATTAATACTACAACAGCATCCTCATTCGCCTTTTTGGTATTTATCATTATTTGTTCATATTCTTGAGCATTGAAAATTTTTGCGGCAATTTTATAAACAATATCAGCAGTTTTAGCATTGATACTCGTGATATTTCGACTGTATTCAACATTTTTGAGGAGATCAATATCTTCAGGTTTTTCGCTGTAAAAAACTGAACGTTCATCATTAAACTTTTTGAATCTACTTACACTTTCATAATTACGTTGCGCTTCTATGCTATATGAATTAAACTCTGCTTCAGTGAGTATATTAAGGTCTTTGACAGAGTTGACAATATGAACACATTCGATAGCAAATTCTAGTGCCTTATTTATTTTGTCTTTAATATTGAGTGGGGGGGCATTATAGGAATCAATTACACCTATGACAATTAGTCTATTTTGATATTGGCAGCCACTGACTAACTTCTTGATGTTTTTTTGGAGTTCTTCTTTTTTCTTTTGTGTTTGTCCTTGTGCTTGGGGATATAATTTCCTTTTAACATCATCCACTATATTCTTTCTTGTTTGATCTATGACTGTTTTCGTACTGTCGGATGAGGATGAACTGCTTTCAGATATTTTTTCTCTTTCTGCTTTTTCTGCTTGTTGTTTTGCTGCTCTTTCTCTTTCTACTCTTTCTCTTTCTACTCTTTCTCTTTCTGCTCTTTCTCTTTCTACTCTTTCTTTTTCTGCTCTTTCTCTTTCTACTCTTTCTCTTTCTACTCTTTCTCTTTCTGCTCTTTCTCTTTCTACTCTTTCTTTTTCTGCTCTTTCTCTTTCTACTCTTTCTCTTTCTACTCTTTCTCTTTCTGCTCTTTCTACTCTTTCTCTTTCTACTCTTTCTCTTTCTACTCTTTCTCTTTCTACTCTTTCTCTTTCTTCTATTTCTGCTTTTTCTTTTGCTACTCTTTGTGCTTCTGCTTGTTCTTCTGCTACTCTTTTTATTTCGTTTGTTTCTCTTGCTACTTTTTCTTCTTCCTTTTGTGCTTGATTTTCCACAGTGCTATTTTTTATCTTACTTAATGATGTATTTCCGGTTACTTTCTCATCTTTTTTATCTTTCTTCGCCACACTCCCATTATATTGTTGTATCTTCGCTAAATATTCCCCCAATTTTGCCAACGCCTGTTGTTTTTGTAATAATCCCCAATACACTTGAATATTAGCATCATCTGAAGAATCACTATCACTTGATGTAATTATTCTTCTTCGCCTTCTTTTTTCTTTTCGTTCTTTCTTTCTCTTCTTTCGTTCTTCACGAGTTCCCCCACTTATAAAAGCATCCATTTATATTATAGATTTATATAAATAATTAATTACTAAAGCAATGGTTCATATTCTTTTTGCCAGACCTATAAAAATGCATAATAAAAGTATTATTGGAGCACTTATCATAATTAAAAATCAAGTTTGTTGGTAATATTGTTGTATTTTTGGAATATTTATTTTTTATTAATATGTTCATTTGTCCTTGTTCATAACACGACGCCGCCCAATATCCATTTAATGAACCATCTTTATTAAAACAAATGTCTTTCACATTGCCAATACAATCTTTTAGAAATTGTTTGCCATTATTGCTGTTTTTAATAATGAAAACACCAGCATTAATTAAATCTTGCGACCGATGATTATCATCACCCACCAAAATATCACTGTCATATTTATTAACAATATCATTTATATCAACATTCATATTTTGGATAGCAGTGTCAGTGTCTAACCAAACAACATAATCATATTTATTTGTTTCTAATTCTTCTAGAACCAATCTTATTTTACACCAATACACATTATGATGACAAGTATCTGTGAATTTATATTCATAACCATATTTATTAACATATTCATTGATATTTTCATTATGTTTATCCAGATACATTATATCTTTTCTATTATCAAAAGAAATAAAAAGAAAACTATTTTTCTTGTTTTTTAATATATTTAATTTGTTGTTCTCTTTTAATAAAGCAAAATTTGTGTTTCCTTTTTTATTATTAATAACATAATCAATGTCATCAATTGCTATATTTATTTTATTCTTTTCAGCATTACTATACTTAAATATGGCAAATACAAGGAATATCATAAATATGAAAATAAATACTAATCCAATTATTTCAATCATTATAATATTATTAGTATATTTTTGTTTTTATTGTCCGGGAATATTACAAAAAAATTGATTTATAAACATTCTAATTAGAATACATATATAATATTAACATTTTCAAGATGAATACTGCCGACAATATTGATACAACAATGATTATGAATCAAGAAGAACACAAAGAATTATCAACAAAATTTTCATCAAAAACGTGGGGTCTTATTGAACAACTTGTATCTCCACAAGAGAAATCAGTCTATAATTCTATTTTAGAAGCAACACGATTATTGACACACGGAAATTCAAATAGCAATACTGAAATAATTGATACTTTCGTTCTTACTGATGTTTTATACAAAAGAATAAGAAATATATTGGTTGAAAATCAATTAGTAGAAAGCATAAAAGAAATTTTTATGCCAATTCAAAAACAAATAAATTTAACTGATGAGGAAATAAATTATATGTTTCAAAAACCTAAATCAAGCAAAAAGAAAAAGATCGGAATGACAGCAGATGAAATTAAATTGAATAATACTTTCGATAAACTAAAAATTTTTATCATAGAATTAATGACAATGTTTGACAATCTAAATCCAGACCTTGATGACATCTCATCTAAAACAATTATGGGTTTTAATTCTAAATATATTGAAATAATTGGTTTGACATTTATTTACATGAATAATTTTTATGTTAGACAACATCATAAATTTTCAAATGATGTACATTTTCAAACTGTATTAAGTGTTATTATTTCAACCAATAGATTTATTGAGTCTTGTGAGAATTTTATTGGAATTAATCCTGTTTTACCAGAGACAACATTAAAAATCTCGCAAATATTTATAAAAGACATACAGTATAGTTATCAAAAATTGACAGAAAAATATCCTTTTGATGGCATTAAAGTGTGTAAATACGCTCCATCATTATTAATATCATCTCCTTATGACAAATATGTGAAAATAACCGCATTCAAACCAAGAGAACATCAAGTGAGAATTCTAAATGAAGTTCATAATAATTACGAAAATGGATTTTTCATAATTTATAATGCTATGATAAATTCTGGAAAAACAACATCAATTATTGGTTTGGCAAATTTAGCAAAACATTATAATAAGAAATTATTGTGTGTTTGTAATATTGACACTGTTAGAATACAAATGGCAACATTATGTTATAACAATGAAATAAAATTTGCGATAGGTTCTCTAAGAGATGACAAAACAATTAAAATAACTCATCATTGGACGACAAAAGATAATAATAGTACGGTTATTATTAGTAGTCCAGAAGTAGCAATTAACATACTCAAAAATGATACACAAGATAGTTATATCCTTTTTCACGATGAACCAACCGCAGGAAGTGATACAATGACACAAACAATCTATGACAATGTTAATGTCTTATTAAACGCTCCAAAATGGGTTATATTCTCGTCTGCTACCTCGCCAACATTAGAAGAAATGACACCATTAATCAATGTATATAAACAAAAATATGGAAATATACATATTGGTTCAATATACTCATCTACAATTAGTGTTAGTTGCCACGTGAGAGCATTTAATGGCACACTCATAGTGCCATTCGCAAATTGTAAAACACGTGATAATATTTTAAGTGTTATACAAAAAATCAAAGAAATCCCATTTATTGGAAGAATGCTTTCACCTGATTTAGCATTGTGTTTTTACAAAATTATGGATACTCAAAACATTCAAAATGTTCCAAATATTCCTGAATTATTTAGAGATGTCAAAAATATGAAAACCGACAAAATTCGTGAGGTTGTCATAAATATGCTATTATTATTGTCAAGTGAAGATGATGAAATTATAACAAATATTTGTACCCATCCATTGTTCAATAATATAAATGACAAATTTGATATTGATAATATTGAAAACTCTAAATGGGAATGTATGACACTCATAACAACAAACAATCCAGTGTCTCTTGTTTTAGGAAAATATATTGAAATAGAAGAAGAAACAACAAAATATTTTACTAATCAACAACCAAAAAATGAAACAAGACAAATGTTTGTTTTTGACAAAGAAGAAATAAAAATAGTTGAAGCAATCAAAGATAATATTATAACATTATATTTCTATGGAACATCATATGACATACTAGAAATAATACAAAATAAGTTATCATTAAGAAAATCAGCACTCGTAATAATCAAAAGTGATGAAGAATTTAAAATGACTTATAATATAAAATCACAAGATGAATATGATATATTAAAAAGAAAAATAAAACAACTTTATGGAAATTTCATAATGAAACCTGTAATAAACTTTATGTATGAAACAACAGAAATAAGCGAAGATAATATAACAATAAAAGAAACAATAAAAAAGAATGTATTTAAAAATGGTGTTTTCTCATCATTATTAGATAAATTAAGAGCAGAAGGAATTAAAAATACAAGTGTAATTATTGATACATACAAAAAAGAATTACAACAATGGAATATTCAAAAGGACAAAAAAGAGAAAGAATTAGGCGACAAATGTAAAAATAATACATTAACAGTTTATGAGAGAGCATTAGAAGAAAGAAAAATTTATGAAACAAAACCAAAGCATAAATTCCCCAAATATTTTCAATTGGGAACAAATGAGTATAATGCTAAATTTGCTCCTCTTAATGAATTTGACAGAGAATACATTGATATTGACAAATTATTAGAACAAAATAAGGATATGAATGTTCCTGATGATTTGCTATTATTATTGTTGTGCGGTATTGGCGTATATTCTCCATCTAATATATTAATCAATGAAAATTATACTAATGCTGTAATAGAACTTGCTACACAAGGAAAACTTGCTTATGTTATTAGCGATAATTCAATATCTTATGGAACAAATTATCCCTTTGGTAAAGTAGTAATAATGGATGATTTTGTTGAAACACATTCAGTAAATACAATGTTTCAATTAATGGGAAGAGCAGGAAGAGTTGGCAAATTACCCAAAGCAACTGCTTTTGTCTCACAAAAAACAGGTGATACATTAACTGACTATGTTGTTAATCCATCTAAATATTCAATCGAAGCAAATAATATTAATAAAATTGTTTTGAGTTATAAGATAGATACAAGTATTCAAGACGAAATTAGAAGATTAGAAGAAGAATTATTTGATGATGAAAAAAGTGAAGAAGTTATAATTGATGAGAAGAAAAATGAAGAAAAAGATGCGGATGAGGATGTGCCAGAAGATTGGGATATGTAATTTTTTATTTATAAGAATATAATTTTGTTTATTGATATTATTATGGCAGCAGTAGCGAGAGTGTCAAACAATATAGAACCATTTAGTTTTCTTTCGATAATTCTAAAATTATTAAATTTGCCAGATGATATAAAGAAAGATAGTATATTTTCATATACAGGAGATTATATGCCAGGAACTAACACCAAAACACATATAATACCAACATCATTATATCCTATTTTACATAAACAACAATCAATATTTGATAAATTTATAGATTTGCCTGATTTTCTAAAACAATTTGGTCTAACAAAAATTATTGCTGATCCTAAATTTGATATACAAACTAAAGAAGCGCAAACAATGATAGAAAAATTTAGCAAACTTATAAAGTGTAAATTAATATTTTATATATTAAATGCTACTAATGTTATTAACTGTATTATATTTAATAAAGACAGTCACAATAGTAAAATTATAATATTTGCCAACAAACAATATGTTTTATATATGGAACAAACCGAAATACCCGAAACAATTGTAAAAAAAATTATATTATATAATGAGGCACAATTAAAACAACAAGAACAAGACGCAAAAATTGCGCAACAATTACAAGAATCAGAAATAAAACAATATGAAGAATTCATCGCAGAACAACAAAAAGCATTAGATCAATATAAGGCACCAAAACCAGCACTAAAACAAGAACCAAAACCAGCACCAAAACCAGCACCAAAACAAGAACCAAAACAAGAACCAAAACAAGAACCAAAACCAGCACCAATACAAGCAGTATCAGAAGGAGCAAGAGCCGTGCCAGAAAGAGCAATGGCATACGAAGCACCCGAACAACCTATTGCAGGATGGAGATGTGATAAATGTTTTTATATAAATAAATACTCATATCAAACTTGCCAACTGTGTGGTGAAGTTAAAATTAATCCAATTGATAAGTCTTTATTAGGAGATAACAAAATATATGTATTCCAAAATAATGGATACAAAGAGGGTTTTAGTAATCATTGTATGTTAATATCAATATTAATGTTCCTAAATAATAATGGATATCCTGGTCTAACACTAACTAGTTTAAGAAATCAATTTATTAAATCACCAGATAAGTGGAAAAAGGATGCTGAATATGATGATATAAATGAAGCACAAAAAGAAATCTTAAAAAAAATACAAGATTATTATAAAATAGTAATTATAATATATGATATACGTGAAACAAATAAATGTTATTTCATTAATTTTAGTGAAGATGATAGAGACAGAACGCGCTACAAAAAATGCGTTATTCTTCAAACATATGGACATTTTTCACTCATAGACTTAAAAAAAGAATACGTAGAGAGCACACCAACACCATATGAAAAATTTCCATTATTACAAGAATTAAGTATCGATTATGTATCACAATTTAAAGGAGGTAATCTCAATACCACCAAACAGCAATACAAACGATTGAAAAAGTTGTTGTATAATATGAATAAATAAAATATATATAATATAAATAAATGACAGATGATGATAAAGGAAAAGAACTTAATAAAAAATTAATAGAAGATAACAAACATATGAAAGAATTGTTAAAATCATATAAAATTGCTGATGATCCTATGGTTAAAATTAAAATGTATGGAAATATCGTAGAAAAAACTAATCGATATTTAGCAGATGTTGAAATACGACGTTTATTTGATAATATTCGCGAATTAAGCAGACTTATCATTACTACAGAAGATTTATCGGAAGTGTATGAACCAGAAGCTAAAAGTGATTACGTTATTCCCGAGACATTTAATGACATTATTAAAATTATTACGGATTATTACACCGCATATAAAGAAAATATTAATAAGTTTAATACTGAATATACCCATATAAAATTATTGATATCAAAATTAATGGAATTAATAGAAAAAAAATGTTTAGAAAAAACATCTATTACAGTTATAAGTTGGAAACAAGCAGAAATAAATAAAGAACAAATAGATATTTTGGCAAAATTTATTATATACTTATTATCAACTACAAACATACATAATATAAAAATGACAGATACTAAAAATTCTTTATTAAACATTATGGGTACATATCATAGCAAATTATTTGGGAATGAAGTACCAGCACCAGCACCAGCACCAGCATCAGCATCAGCATCAGCACCAGCACCAGCACCAGCATCAGCATCAGCATCAGCACCAGCACCAGCATCAGACAATGACCTTGAAGCACAAATGACCAAAGATTTCAAAGTTATTCAGAGACAAGATGAAGGATTATCGTGTGGAAGAAATGCGATCAATAATTATTTACGAAAAATATATTATAAATATAATGGCGGAGATAATGTCATTATTGATTTACCCATAGATACTATCCCCAACCCACCAATAAATTTACCAAAATTAAGTCGTGAATTACATAACAAATATATAAATTTTGCCTCAGAACAAGGTGAAAATTATGATGTTTCTACATTGATATTTGCCTTACAGTTAGCAGGTGTTAGAGTGAGTGAGATTGATGATACTCCATTAAACTATCTTTTGAATAATCTTGCGCATATTACTAATAGTAAAGGTTTGTTGATTAATATAGGTGATATTACAATATTAAAAGATAAAAAATATTTTAGAGGACAACATTGGGTTTCGGTAAGAAAAGAAAATGATAAATATTATTACTATGATAGTCTTAGGACAGACGGAATAGAATTTGCGGATGTTGATACTTTTTATTTATTTATTGATAAATATATCGGTATTGATAAAATATTACGCATTTATGAGTTAGAACTCATCGGCACTCCTCAAATACCAAGCGATCTAACCAAACGATAACTCTAACAAAATAAGAATATATAGAAAAATAGTGTTTAAAATTTATGTCCTATAAAAGAGACATATTAGTATAAACCAATAATGACAAACCCCCAAAAATTATAACAGTGCCAACAATTAGCACTACTATTTTGTTTCGCACAGTTCTAATATTGTTAGTTTGTCTAATATCAAGCATTTTTGTTTATTATGAATAATAAGAATTATTGTATATTCTTATTTTCAATTTTTAGATTTATTTTTTGATAATAATAATTATCTAATTCCAGATTAAAAATAATAGTATCAAGCAGATGAGAATATTCAACTGATGAACAGACTGAAACATAAGTAATATTTACAAAATGTATGTGTAAATGATATGTTGATGGATTGTAATGAATATATATTTTTAATTCATTGTCAGTCAACCCATAATTTTTATAAATAATATTCAAACCAATTTTCTTAATTTCTTTCAACATAATAATATCTTTTTGTATTAAATCTCTTAGACTTCTCAAACTCTTGTCAATAGGAAAACCAAGAATATGTAAATTATTTATGCTTTTATCCCACGTAAATGTTGGAATAAAAATATATTTGTCATCACGAAATATTATATTTTCTTGTTCTGATATTTTGTCAATAATATTGTAAATCCATTTGTCTTTATTTTTGTCATAATTTTGTATAAATTGTTTGTAATCATCATAAGTCTCATCAATCATTATTTTTCTTTTTGTTGATGAGATTGGAGGAAATATATAGTGAGATTTTACAAGAATATTAATTTCGTATTGCTTGTAAATGTCATTTTCTAATATTAGTTTTTTTGAATTTTCGTCAATTGAGATAATATCAATAGGTGTGTAATGAGATAGCATTATTATGAGATTATTGTGTTGTGTGCTTAGTAAATTAATATAAAAATATATTTTGTGGTAGTATTATAAGTATAATGGCAGACACAACGTATTTATTAAATCCACAAATGAATTTAAGTATTTGTACGATTGCATCTTTTTATATGGCATATTCTTTTCTAAAAGGTATTCCTATAACTGTGAATTGTGTTAGTTCATCAACAATTACCGACCATTTTGCCGCACTACAGATGCGAGGACAGAAAGATATGGCAATTGAACCAGACCAACTCGCCGAATTTCCCGGCACAAATGTACCAATTGATGCTGCTAATTTACTTATTAGAATAACAGACGAATGTGTCAGAGAATACCCCACGACAAATAGAGAATCTTTTGAAATGCGCACATACGAACTAATGAAGTTATTAAATATTTTGAAAGATTACCCAAATCACATATTAGTTATAAGTTTATTAGGAGCATCAACCGCAGTTGTGTATTCAAATCGCAACTATTATTATTTCGATTCTCACGGGGTTGTAAGTGGAGCAAAAAAACAACTTGCTTATATTGTAAAAACACCCGATATCAGTAAAATTTTAGGTATATTAATACCCACAGCAGAGGCAAAATCAAAAGGTATGGGGTCTTGGGATTCGGCGAGTAGTAAAGATGTGGAAAGAATGGGCGTCCAACATAGAATACTACAGTTTGATTTTATTATTTTAGAAGTAAAAAATCTACCTGCCGGTGCGATCGATTATGAGAATATTGTTTTAAAATCATTAGGACGCGTAGAAGGGATTCCGAATGAGTTAATAAAATCAGCGCCGGTAGAACAAGCAAAACTAGCACAAACACAAATTCAATGTCCTGAATGTACATACTTAAATATACCACCTATCCCAGATAATAAATGCGCTCTATGTGATAATCCATTATCGAAAATAAAAGTTTCTAAATTAGAAACAGCACAAGCAAAACCAGAACCAGCATCAACATTCGCACCAGCAAAACTAGCACAAGCATCAACATCAGCACCAGCAAAACTAGCACAAGCATCAACATCAGCACCAGCAAAACTAGCACCAGTCCCAAAACCATCACCAGCACCAAAACCAGCACCGGATCAAAAAGAATGTGCAACTTGTAAATTTTATAATCATAAAAGTGTAAAATTTTGCGAGTTGTGTCATCAAACAAAATTTCTCTCTGGTGGCAACGCCCAATATTCAAAACAACAATACAAAAAATTGAATTCCCAATATTATAAATACTAAATTAACATAACAAATAAAAATGGGGTTTAGACACATTCTACACAACATAAAAGAATACTATGTTTTATACACAATAATCGGACTATATTTGTTAGGACTATTTATTTTTGTAATAGGATTATTACTTGAACCTCACGTAGGAAGTAATTACATATCAACAAAAATAAAGATAACAAAAATAAATAATACTGATATTTATTTTAATTTCATTGATACATTTCCTTGTAAATATTGCTTACATACAACATTAACTTGTTCTCTGACCAATTTATGTCCTAGTTTAATAATAGACAAGATTTATCCATATTATTGTGATTGTGAAAAATATGTATGTGGGTTTGTAAAATATAATTATTATAATACACCAGGGTTTGTTCTAATACTTTTTGGAGCAAATGTTATGTTTATTTCTTTTCTAATTTCTTTTATAAAAGTATGTAAAATGTTTTTATTGTGAAATTAATAGTATAAAAAATATAATAAATATTTTTATGGAAATTTATATTACGTTAGGTGTTGTTGTTGTTCTATTTGTGCTATTCTTTTTTTACAATAGATATTATGTCTCTTCTTGTGTATCACAAAAATACGCAGAACGAGAAACAGAAATGTCAAATAAAATAGAAAGCATTTTTGACAAATACATGGGTTCTTCTAAAAGAAAACATAAAGAAAGTAAAAAAGAATATAAAGAAGAAAAAGAACAACGAGACGATAGTTTAGAAGACCCTGCTGAATTGTCAAATAATTGATAAGAATTTAAAATAAAAAATATAATATTATTAATAAATATAAATGGGAGATAATTATGACAAACTTTATATTATCATCATTCTTGGTTTAATTGGTGCTTTTGTTTATTGGTTTCAAACACAAAAAGAAAAAGTATTATATTGTTCAAGATGTAAAAATAAAGTCAAACCTAGACACTCTTTAAGAAAACACGAACAAAAAAAAGTAAGATTTAATAATAAAGATGAATTTATTAGTGATAATCAAGAAAGTATTGACAGTTTAGATAGTGCTGACAGTCATAAGAATAATGATGATATTAGCATAGATATGTGAGTAAAAATTGATATTTATATTATTAGACTTGTTTTTATTAATATTAATAAAAACAAATGGGTATTAAGGATTTTCAACCTCATATTAGAAAAACTTATGATGGAGCGTTCAAAGAAAAATGGTTAGATACTTATGATAATCTTTATATAGACATAAATTATGTATTACACTTATTATGTTATTCAACAGAAACAGAAGAAGAATTAGTAATTAAACTCAAAGACTTTTTAGTGTCATTAATGAAAAATAATGTTCCAACAAAAAGACTATATTTAATTGCTGATGGTGTAGCACCAATGGCAAAAATGATATTACAAAGAGAAAGACGCATTAATAAAACAAATAATGAAATTACACAACTAAGTCTCAAACTAACAGTTGGGACGAAATTTATGAGTGATTTACAATTTCATTTGACAGACTTTGTAAAATATATTGAGGATAATTACAAAATAAAAGTTATTATTATGTTTATTGAACCAGGAGAAGGCGAAATCAAAATTAGAAAACAAGTTCAACAAACACAAAATGAAAATAAAAATGATACACATATAGTTTTTAGTAGCGATTCTGATATGGTTATGTTGTTAATGACTTGTGATGATGTATCAAAAATATATATTATTATCAAAAATAAAATCAATACCTTAATATTAAATGTTGGCAAATTATATGAAATACATATAGAAAAATTTGGGAAAACAAAAACAGCAAAATATGATTTTGTTTTTCTTAATATTTTGATGGGTAATGATTATTTGCCACACGTATCTTGTTCTAAATTTGACAATTTATGGCAATCATATAAAATATTTTCTAATAATTTTGAAGAAGGATTAGTAATTTATGATACCACATATATTAAGATAAATAAAATTTTTCTAAGTTGCGTTTTATTAAATTTAATAAAACACGAGAAACCAGTTTATGTTAATAAATTTAAGATAAAAACATTATTCAATCAAGAAACAAGAATAACATATGAGAAATATTGCGAAGGATTATATTGGTGTTTAGGTATGTATATTATGGGTTATTGCTCCGATTATGAATATATTTATGACACAAAAACGAAACCACATATTGTTGGTGTATTGAATACATTAATGGCAAAAGATACTTATGAAATAAAAATAACTAATCCAATTAACTATGAATTGTATGGAATGTTAATAGTTCCTAAAATTGCTCGTAAAATTTTACTGTCAAAAAAACAAAATAATATAGTAAAACAATTAGAAATTCTCCACACACAATTCTATGAACCAATAATAACAAAAGAATTAATAAAAGAAATTATTAAATCTTTTAATGAAATAAATAAGAATTATAAAAATGATACAGAAGTTCATAAAGAAAATAAAATAATTACACAAACTTATGAACCATATAGAAAATTTTTAAGAAGACTGTTTTGATTGTGTATTTTTATTTTTATTTGAATTCAATAAAATATTTGACAAATTACTAACAGTTTTCTGCATTTCTAATTCTCCACAAATAATCTGAGGTTTAACAATTTCAGCATTGACATAATTAAATAATTGTCCTGTTTTGTCATCATCATAAACAGGAACACTAATAATAATATTATTTATTTTATCACCATATTTCATAATACACATATTAAATAATAATATTTGGTCGTCAATTGGAACTCCAAAATCACCACACATAACAGGAATAATTAAAGTATTAATTTTATTAACAATAGTAAGTTGAAAAACACTTTCAATATTCATCTGTAAAGTTAATAGTTCGGTTGATGATAACATTTCATTTTCATCTTTGTCTTCAATTAATTCTTCATTACGTTTGTATAATAAAGTGCTAACTGCTACTGAACCAACATTTTCAAGTTTAATAGGATTATATTCAACATCCCTAAAAATAGATACGGGATCAGAATATATAACATTATCTTTTTTGGATATGAATAGTTCATTCTGCTTTTTTATTACATGAGCGTAATTAGTGCGTAAAATAATATTTTCATCAAAAATTCCTTCTCGTGTTTCATAATTAAGTCCATTAAAATCACTTCCCATCGGATACATAATAGAACATTTTTCA
>Ga0214921_10003435_pt1 | contig 24177 bp, 22 predicted proteins | sample LL1505_MetaG_FD_177992 | JGI IMG/M metagenome (GOLD analysis project Ga0214921, IMG submission 177992) | Freshwater microbial communities from Lake Lanier, Atlanta, Georgia, United States - LL-1505 | ecosystem: Environmental > Aquatic > Freshwater > Lake | place: USA: Georgia | collected...
GGAGGGGTTCGGGGAACGTAGTAGTTCCCCGGTGAGGAGGGGTTCGGGGAACGTAGTAGTTCCCCGGTGAGGAGGGGTTCGGGGAACGTAGTAGTTCCCCGGTGAGGAGGGGTTCGGGGAACGTAGTTCCCCGATTTAAAAGTCCGGACCACCCGTGAATGCGGCCACCTCTTTGTTCGCGGATCCGCCACTGACTGCATGCTCTTCAAATTGCGCAATGATGTAAAACCCCATCAGCGACGACACGTACACCAGCAGCGCGTCGCGCAGCAAGAACTTCATCGGCTTAACCACCGGCTCATCTTCCTCGCCGCTGGATTTATTGTTATTATTTGCGAACCGCAGTTCAATGAATTTGGCCACCAAAAACACAAAGGCAATAATGCCGCTAACAATGTATGCGTTGCTATTCATCGGACTGCTAAAGTATATACTAACCAAAACGAAACATTTGGCCTTTTTTACGAATTATTTCATGCTTAGGCAAGGACTTCAATATCGTCCAGCTCGGGTGCGTCATAATTCAGCTTTCGCAATGGTTCGTCCATGGATTGCACGTCAAACACGTCCAGCTGCACGTCCTCCCCGATTTTTATCCGGTCCACAACTTCGTCTTCGTCATCGGCTTCTTCCTGCAGTTTGCGCTGCATGTATCGTTCGTTGCTGATTTGTTCCAGACGATCCTCCGTCTTGGGAGCGTGGATGCTGTGCTCCTTATTATCCGTATCAATTGCGCTGTCTATATCGTTAAATTTGATACTGGATGCACTGGATGCCACCGATGCACTGGATGCCACCGATGCGCTGGATGCACTGGATGCCACCGATGCGCTGGATGCGCTGGATGGAAATGCATCTGCCACGGGGTCAAGACCTGCTGCAATCGCACTTGCATCATTTGATACGGCGGTAGGTGCCGGGGCCGGGGCCGGGGTCGGAGCCGCTTCTTCCAACACCGGCTCTTGCGACACGATTTCTTCCTTAATCTTGATTTCGGTGTGGTCTTCAACGCTCTCGTCCATGTACGTCTTCAAGATCATTTCCAACGGAATGCTGTCCCGAATGCTGTCTAAAATGCACTCCTTAATGATGATCTCCAATTCCCGCCCGTTCTTCTGGGAGGTCAGCGGCGGAATGCCGCGCTCAAACAAATACACGTTGGTGTAGAGCTTGCGCGCGCAATGCACGTACACTTTATGGATGAAATCGTTCAGCGACGGCACATCAATGTCCACCTTTTTTTGCTTGCTGCCCACGCGCATGCAGGTCAAGCTCTTCAGTTGAATGATGTGCACACAAGTCACCATATCCGCCAAGTACCCGCACCCGCTGCGGTCCACGATGCGCTGCGTCTCTTGCTCAATAATAGTGCTATTCCATTTCGGCACACGCGAGAGAAAATTCTGGAACGTCATTAAATACTTACTGGTTTCATTGTTTTGTTCGCACAGCTTCCACGCCTCGTCAAAAATGGACCGAAACCCTTCCGACATCATGGGCGCCAAAATGTTCACCAGGCGGGCGCACCATTCGTTGCGAGATTCATGTAAGTTGGCGAGAGAAAAATCGTCCATTTTAGAATGAATGTGCGTTAATGGTTTGGTTTATATAAATGAAATATTTTCTAAACTGTCATTGAAACGAAAAAGTATAAAATGTAACATGAACAACATGAGCAACCGTTCGTTCCTGAATTCATGGCGTACATTCTGAAAGACGACGAGCCTCTCGTATTTGATGCATGCCGGCATCTCGGATTCGGGACGCCCTTCTAACCAACACAACAAGTCCAGACTGCTGTACGCCCGCTCGTACAAATCATGTGCCAATTGAATGATGCCATCTACTACATTGGCATTCGCACTGGTTTTATTGGCACCTTCAATTTTGTGCGCTTGTTGCGACAGCGCTTTTTCCAACCACTCTCCCCGCTGCTGCTTCATTTTATCCAGCGCCACTCCGCTAAACGTCTTCCGCAGCAAATACGGGTGCAGGTTGACTTGCACTCCGTCAATCACCGGTTCGGGCACGTGGATTTCGCAAAACCGCGACAGAATGGGACGCAGCAGCTTGCACTTGTCTTCCACCACAATGAAAAACCGGGTGGAGTGATTAAACAACTCAATGCAGCGGCGCAGCGCGGATTGCGCGTCCGTGGTCAACTTGTCCGCATTCAGTAAAATCACGCTCTTGAATATCTCTCCGTCCTTCAAATCCACGTTGGTTTTGGCAAAGAACTTCAGGTCCTCGCGGATGAACCGGATGCCTTTGCCGTGCGCACAATTCACGTGCATGACGTAGTCCTTTAGCGCCACCTTGTCGTTCCCGTAAATGCTGCGAATGAAGTTCCACGCCAGCGTGTGTTTGCCGCACCCAGACACACCGTGAAAGATGATGTTGGGGATCTTCTTTTGCGAGATGAAGTACTGCAACTTCTGCCGAATGTCGGCGTGTATGTCTAAATGCGGCGCGGGCATAAGCGGCGGTGCAGGAGCCTTCTTTATCACGCGAACACGTCTGGGCTTGGTCAATGCCGTTTTGGAATCGCTCATACGAGAGAAAATATGTTTTATTTAAAATATAATGCAATAATGCATTGACTTTAATACCTTGTTATTACCTTGTTATTGTTTTTATGCATAATCCTTATTTTCTTAAAAATTGATTTAAACATGGAATGCAAATTAAAATACCTGTGATTCATCAACAACATCAGCAAATGTCTTGGGCTAGTGTCGTCAAACGCAATACACCAACAGCAATAACAGCAACAACAGCAATAACGGCAACAAAACCAATAACAACGGCAACAAAACCAATAACAACGGCAATAACCATTCCAGAAGAATTGTTACACCGCGAAATTGCATTAACCCAAGAATCGTTGACCAAAATTGAAAAGGAAGATCAGGCCCAATGCAGGCCAACATGGGTCCGATTACAACGTCCAGATGCGCCAAGCGCGGTTCCTGTTTTCAAAACAAGAGAGGAATTGAATGCCTGGGATTATTCCGAACTCCTCAAAAACCAAAAATACTCAGAAGAAGTGTTTGAACGGCGCACCCAAGAGTGGCGCATCAAAAACAATTGGCTACCTCCACCAATGAAAACCACAGTATCGCAGGACGAGATGCGCCGAGGGTTTTATTTGGAAGAAAACAACACGGTTGCATATTTGACGCCATTCAGGACGGATAGTGACTTGCATCTACATGAAAGCATGATTGAAATGGTGTGGTGTCTTATTCATTCGCGTTCGGATGAGCTGGTGGCATGCAGCACGGTGGCCGATTTCAAAGCGATGTTTGAACGCAACGTTCACCTGGAACCCGATTTACGGCATGTGCATGTTTACAGTCGCCGCAAGGATACTTTCCCGCTTAAAATGCTTTGGCTCATTTCACAAAAAGCAAATGTGTTTCCGGGAAAGGCACGTCCCGGGTCTGCTCGTTGGACCACAGATCCGGTCAGAACGGATTCCTTCCCCCTCCCATTTGACCCGAACGTTTATTCCAATAGCATGGTCTTCTTCAGCACGCACAAGTGTCGTGATGCCAACAATGCAATTGTCATCGGCCAACACGGCGGCCGCGAAGAAACCGGCATTTGCACGGTTCAACAGCTGAAACAAAACGGGGATGCAGCCACTATTCGCTGGCTCCTCTCTGCAAAACAGCTGCGCGAAATGGAACGTGTTGAATTTGTAGCCGAGTGCTCTCCTTTTCGCGAATCGGTTGACTACGACAGTGATGATTATTATTAAAAAAAATTGAATGAATGAAATGCGTACTGTTTTTCATTCATCACACCAAACATGCAATCAAACGCCAACAACGACATTATTAACAGCGACAACGCCAACAGCAAGAGTCTTACCAGCGAGAGTCTTACCAGCGAGAGTCCCAACAGCGCCAACAGCGACACTATTACCAGCGAGAGTCCCAATAGCGCCAACAGCGACATTATTAACAGCGAGAGTCTTACCAGCGACAACAGCGAGAGTCTTACCAGCAACAGTGCATTCTTTCTTTCGGTTGAAAACTGGAAACACACCAAGGCCTTCATCAACAATAAACGCAGAGAGACGCAGACGCAGTATTACGTACGGATGGATGCAGCGCCTGACGTGGTTGAACTGGTGAGCCTGGACTCCAAACCGTTCGGTTCTGTCAGCGAATCAATCATGGCTGAACTGTTCCAAATGGCGCCAAGAACATCCAGTCAACACGACGGCATATTTGAGGGACACAAATTAGAAATCAAATGCGCCCGACGATGGGCCGGAAAAGACGACTGCCGGTGGCAGCATCTGGAACCGGAACACGACTACACGGTTGCCATGCTGGCGCTATTGGAATTTCACGGATGGAAAGTGTGGTGCATCACAAAGGCGCAACTCATGGGCGAACTGCGCGAAAAAAAGGTGGTCACATTCCAGGGCAAACAAGGCTGGTGGACGCTGAAATCGGCCGTCATGCCGTACTTGACACCGATTCACGGTCTAGAGTGTTTGCGCAAATTTGTCAGCGCTCTTCCCAAATAAATTATATGTATGTATTATATACATACGCAAAATGGAAAGCACGAAAAGTGATGGTAATGGCATGCCTTACATACACATGGGTGTAAATGGGGTATACCGTGGGGAAACCAAAGATAGAATTCCTCACGGAGTAGGTGAATTTGTATGCAATGATGAAAATGAAAATGATGTAATAATACGCATTGAAGGAATATGGGAGGACGGTGTTCTGATACGTGGCACCCGTCATCAAGGTGATAAATGGGTATTTACAGGAATTTTTCACGCAAATGGGAATGAGAAGGAAGGCAACATCAAGTTTAGAAATGGTGTAGAATTTGATGGAACATTCAATGATGAGGGCGATTTCAAACATGGCAGAATGAAAAATGTCGGACGTGACCGAACTGGATATTATGAAGGAGAATTTTTTAATGGTAAACGCGGTGGTGCGGGCGAATTGTATGTGAATGGCACACTCTATAACGGAAACTGGGCAGAGGATAAGCTGGAAGGCGAAGGCACAATGATAACAAGGAAACCCAATATTGAAGCAAGCGGAATCTGGCATGACAACCATCTGACCGGTTCAGTAAGGTACAACAACGGCACGACGTGTCACTTCGTGGGTAAAATTGAATCATTTGGCGACTATGTGGCGGGGGATGGCAAAATAACAATGCCCCACGGGCTCGTGTATCATGGGAAATTTAAGGATAACATGCCAATAAATTTTGGATCAATCGCGTGGCTCAAACATGAATTGCCCGTGTTTAGTCATGAGTTTCATTCATTTTGCATTGTGTCTCCCAAACAATACAGACAGTTGATTCAAGCAAAAGTTTTGGAAGAACTAGAAGATCCTATCAGTTTGGAGGTGATTGGTGCGGATACCCCCAAATTTCACCTGCTTCATTTCGGTTTAAAATTGGATCAAACCACCGATGTTCAATTATGGCATCCAGTGGACATACTCGTGGCAGCATCAATGGAACTCAATACATGCCCACTTTGTCGGCTAGGCTATCCCATACCCTTGATGGGTTGGATTGCACGTGAAGCACGTAAAGTGCAAATGAACGCAGCAACCAAGATACAGCGGTTTGTTAGATCATCAAGAAACAAATCCAGAAAAAAACGCGCCAGAGCAGCAACCAAGATACAGCGCTTTGTTAGATCCAGATCCAGAAGAACCAAAAAACGCGCCAGCGCAGCAGCAGCAGCAGCAGCAGCAGCAGCAGAAGCAAAACCAGCATCTGGACAAGGTGGACGTAAACGTCGTTACCGCCGTGGTCGCACATCACGCCGTAGTCGCACATCACGCCGTAGTCGCAGGTAAACAGTTTTGTGTATAAAAAACCTAGTAAAAATAAAAAAATGTAAAATATTTTTTGATAACGATTTTATTTTATTTTACATTTTAATGTAAACGCGATGTGACATATTTTAAATGAGTTGTATAATGTTGCGTTAATGTGTATGTTTATTTATGTCGCGCGAACAAACACGTAGGTGCATTCCTCTGTTTTTTTTGGGGCGGCGACATTTTCACTTGGGGTGGCTTTTTGTCCCGGGCGCCGGCTGTTGGCCATCGTGAACACCGTGTCATCCAAAAGGCGCCACCCGTGCTCGCCGTGAATCCGGATGACATCGTCCAGCAAGTCGTACTTCTTGTCGGTCTTGAAATTTTTCACGCTCCAGCAGCTGTATTTCACGCCGAGCCGAATGACGCCTTGAATCACCGGTTTCAAAAACGTGTCCAGCCACGCTTGGTAGCCGCCCGTTTGGACGCTCTGAACGCTCTGCGTCGGCTCGTCCGAATACAGTTCCAAGTTGTAATACGGCGGACTGGTGAGCGCAATGTCGTATGTGCCGAGCGGTTGTTGCAGCGCCACCTCGGCGGGCTTGTTAATCAGAGTGACATCAGTCAACATCAGCTCGTCGCGAATGGCGCGCAGCGCCTCATATGTCTTTGCGCAGGGATCAATGCCCGTGTAATGCACCTTCAGACCCCCTCCCCCTCCTTTGCGGGGGGTTTGAGGGGGGAGCTTGTCTCCCCCTCCTTTGTCTCCCCCTCCTTTGTCTCCCCCTCCTTTGTCTCCCCCTCCTTTGCGGGGGGTTTGAGGGGGGAGCTTGTCTCCCCCTCCTTCTGCGCTTTTTGCGCCGATCATTCGGCCACCCCACCCGGCGCACACGTCCAGCACGCGTACCTCTTTTAGTTTATCTTTTTCCGCCAAGTAAGCCACCACCTTTTTCGCCATGAGCGGACGGTACATGGTCACCTTGCCCAGCCCGTTGGCGAATGACAGCGAGCGAATGATTTCGGACGCGTACGGCGTGGAGTGCTGCGCGCGGTTGAATCGCAGCGCCTTTTCCAGGCACGGCTGTGTCCAAAGCGACTCCACTGAGTGCCCCTTGTAATTGCGCACGGCGTGAAAGTGTCGCATGTGTTTTCGCAGCACTTTCATGCCCGCCACTTCGGTGGCCGAAATGGTCATGGCACTGCTTGTCGTAGTTGCGCTGCTGCTTGTTTCCTTTTTTAGCAGTAGGGCCCAGTCTTTCCGGATTTCGGCGTCTGTATACGTTTCGTGCAGCACGCCGTTTGATTCCAGCTCGGCGGCCAGCCCCGGCAGCAGCGCCTCAAACTCTGCGTCCGTTAAATCCGTGAGCGCGTGTCTCTTGTTCAGTATTGAGTTCAACATTGATTTGATTGGTTTGAATGATACTCGTAATAACATTCAAACAAGGCCATGTTTAATTCAATTTTTGCACGAATACACTAACAATTTACACAGTCCACACATTTTGTTGAGAGAAAATTACATTTAAATTATTGTATACACGACCTGCGTATCGTGTTGCACCATGTCGGCAATCAGTTGCTTGAACGAGGTCCGCGGGCGCCATCCCAGCACGCGCGCCGCCTTGGACGCGTCGCCCCACAGCACGTCCACCTCGGTCGGCCGGTAGTACTTCGGATCAATGAAAATCAGGTCTTTGCCGGTCACCTCGTCGTATCCCACCTCGTCCGATCCAGTGCCGCGCCACTTGATTCGGATGTTCGCCATGCCGAACGCCAGTTCAATCATTTCGCGCACGCTGTGCGTTTCACCCGTGGCCAGCACGTAGTCGCCCGGCGCGTCCTGCTGCAGCATGAGCCACATGCCCTCCACGTAGTCCTGCGCGCTGCCCAAGTCGCGCTGCGAATCAATGTTGCCCATAATGAGCCGGTCTGTCTCGCCGCGCAGAATTTTGCCGAGCCCCAGCGTGATTTTGCGCTCCACGAAGTTGTGCCCGCGGCGCACGCCGCCGTGGTTGAACAGAATGCCGTTGGACGCGTGCATGCCGTACGCCTCGCGGTAATTTTTCACAATCCAGTACGCGTACAGCTTGCCCACCGCGTACGGCGACCGCGGGTAAAACGGTGTGGTCTCGCGCTGCGGCATCTCCTGCACCTTGCCGTACAGCTCGCTGGTGGACGCTTGATAAAACCGGGCGACGGAGCCCAGCTCGTTGTTGCGGAGCGCTTCCAGCAGCTTCAGCGTGCCGAACGCGTCCGTGTCGGCCGTGTATTCCGGCATCTCAAACGAAATTTTCACGTGCGACTGCGCGGCCAGGTTGTAAATTTCCAGGCGCTCCATCGTCGGGTGCGCCGTCTTGATGGCGTTCAGAATCTTGTACAAGCACGCACCGTCCGTCATGTCGCCGTAATGCAGCTGCAGCGCAGGGTTGTGGAACAAGTGCTCAATGCGCGCCGTGTTTATGCTAGACGAGCGCCGGATCAAGCCGTGCACGAAATAGCCTTTGCCAAGGAGTAACTCGGCCAAATAGGAGCCGTCCTGCCCGCTTATGCCGGTAATGAATGCAATGTGGGACGTCATGCGCTGAGAGATAAACCGATAAATAATACAGATACAAATAATATAGATAATTAATAAAATGCATTATCATTTAAATGGTTTGCCATATAAACACTCAAACCTTCCCACCATGACGACGCGCGTGGTGTCATCCGAACCAAGAACCGACGGATTCGGAGCCCAATTTCAAAACATAATATTTGACATATTGTTCACATCCGCGATGACCCCCGATGTGCAGTACGTGTTTCCATCCAACATTGAGCGCATGCAGTTTGAACATAATTATGAAAACGACCCCAATTTTTCCAATCGTTTGATTCGTTACATGAATTTGGCATCAAAATTCAATGCGACTACGCCAATTCATGCGAAACGTTATAAAGGAACCGAAAATTATACATTCTGCGAAACCAATTTGACCCGGTTGCTGGAAACCAATACATTTAAATTAATAAAGCAATTGTTCTTTGAAGGCAAAACAACGCCGTACGACACCGCATTTTATAATGTGGCGGTTCATGTGCGCATACACAGTGCCCATGACATGCAGGTCCACAAACGCACGAATGAATCAACCACATATTACATCAATATCATGCGATTCATAATTGAGGATTACAAAGGCACAAAACCGGTTCGGTTTCACATTCATTCGCAGGGAGCCGCAAACCGCGAATTCATCAATTTTTCCGCACTGCGCGCAGAGGTTGTCATGCATTTGGACGAATCGGTAGAAGACGCATTCAATGGACTGGTGTTTGCGGATGCGCTGGTCACCTCCGCTAGTTCGTTCAGTTACGTCGCCGCAATGCTCACCGACGGCATCGTGTATTATAAAAAATTTTGGCACAAGCCATCCATGAAGTGGATTGTTGGTGACAATTTGCGCGTTGCAAATGCAACCAATGCAACCAATGCAACCAATGCAACCAATATGCGTTCTCTGCTAAACATTTAGTCGTTGTTATAAATTTAATTAAACCTTTGAAGATTTAAACACATCGTCATTGTACCCCACAAATGCGTTGGGGTAGTTTTATGTTCATATTTGCGCCCATTGCATTTGCGCCCATTGCATTTGCGTCCTTGCACTGGACTGCCGCGCAAACCTACGCGCATTTTTGCGCGCCGCCCGGCTTACATGGCTACGTGGTGTCATTTTTCAATGTGTCAAACCCGGTGTGTTCTTACGCGCTTCAAGTAATGGACATCTCCAAATACTTTTACAATCAATCGTGGATATTCATTGGCATTAGCACGCTAGGTGCATGTAAGCGCGTGTATGAAATGTGCACGAAACCGTTATTTTAGTCAATTATTTTAGTATTTTATATTCATTTAAAAAAAAAATTGAAAGCTTGTTTTTGGGAACTCAGGACAAAACAGTTTGGAACAACAAATACAACCGACGATTCAATGGTTATTATGACTCATGCAACTACAGCTAGACTCAATCGGACCGCTTATTGCGTCTCTGTCACTGAAACTCAAGATGCAATCCAAGATGCAATCCCCGCCCTTTCTGCCGAAAACCAAGCCCCTGTCGCAGCCCCAGCTGCCGAAGACCAAGCCCATGTCGCAGCCACTGCTGCCGAAGACCAAACCCCTGCTGCCGAAGACCAAGCCGATGCAGTCCCATCCGTCGCTGAAGGCGAAGAAGCCGAATCTCAGCCTCCGCCTCTTGCAGTGAAGGACATGCATGTTACCATTGTCCAAGACATCAGTGGTTCCATGGAACATCAGCGCATCTCAGTTGCAACCGGAATCAACGAAATCTTCGGCGACATGAAAAAGCGGTACAGAGAACCATGTGAACACAAGGCAACCGTTCGCGTGATCAAATTCTCGTCGCACGACAACATTGCAGTGGGCCCTGTCATTCCAATCAGTGAAGTGACGCCCATTACCATGCATGATTTGCTGTGTGATGGAATGACTGCCATGTGGGATGCCGTCGCAATTGCGATTAACCACATGAACCAGCACAGCGCAGGAGTTCCGGCGACGACTTACATCTTCACTGACGGCGTCGACAACAATTCAAATCGGTACACGCAGTCCGGGGTAAACGAAATGATTGCCGACAACAAAAAACGAAACCCCATGCACTCTGTGCTCTTCATTGGTTCAGATCCAACCTCCAGGCGCAACGCGGAGAACATCGGTCTGGATCGCGTGCACTCCATTCAACACGATTCATCAAACACGCCGATGGCGTACGAGGTTTGCCGTCGTGCGCTCGGGCGCTGCGTGTCGGGCGACACCCAAAGCACCGAATTCACCCAGGACGACATCGCGATGTCCGAGACGCCGCAGCATTACGAGCATGACACGCCTCGTACTCCTCACACGCACCCTCATCACACCGATTCGCAACCATCGGATGACGACTACGCGTTTGCATCGGATGATGTGCCAAGTGCAATGCCCAGACGTGCTATGAGTTCTCGCAACTGACGAGACACATTAACTGTAAAACAAAAAAAAAATAAAAAATAAAAAAAAGTTTTTTTTTATTTTTAAACCAGTGTACTTTAATGACGACGGTGTGATGACCTGCGTTTTTTGTGTGATGACCTGCGTTTTTTGTGCGATGACCTGCGTTTTTTGTGCGATGACCTGCGTTTTTTTCCACCGGTAGTTTGAGTTTTTAAATAAATTACCCCTTTTTTGTCTTTGCTATCAACTTTAACTGGTGTGCCATCAGCATTAAACCTTCCGTCATATATCATTTCACATTTTCCATTAAAGTTAATAAATGTAATGGGTATATCTGGAGAACTAGAACTACGTAAAAAAAATTCGAGTTTTTTTCCGTTTGGTAACTCCACACCGTCATCTTTAATTAACCCAATTGGGTCAGTACCATTGATTAATTCATTGTTATTACATTTCACATCAGGTAAATAAGTACCCTCAAAAGTAGCCATTATATTGATTATGAACTATAATTAGAAAATAAATAAATAATAAAAAAACAAAATAATCCACACAAATTTTAAACGTCCTTAAACATATTGCAGTGCATGCACACATGTTCAGTGTGTTCGCCAACGTTGGTTCGGTCAATTGTCCAAACATGGTCGCATTTGGTGTAAATCTCTCTTTCCAACTCTTTTATTTTTTGCTGGACGGCTGTCATTTGTTTTTTCAGCGTTGACAACTCACCCCGAAGATTGTTGAGTTCTCTCATTTCATTTTCTGCCATTTGGATTGGATATAACGCTGGTTCACGCTTCATGATGTTTGGTTAAATTCGCATAAATGAAATCAATTTTTTTGCATTTGGAGTACCAAAAAAAAACATGGCAATACATTAAGGGAATCCAAGGACACAACAAACACGCAATGCAAGGTAACGAAGTCGTGGATGCCATGAAAGAAGAAGAGGTCGCCGATGCCAAAGAATTCTTCGTGTATTTGCTGGAGTCGTCCTGCAAAAAAGCAACATACGTGGGCGCCACCGTGAACCTGGAACGCAGGCTGCGCCAGCACAACAAGGAACTGGCCGGCGGAGCGCACGCAACCGGCGCTCGTGTGGCCCGTGGCGAAACCTGGCGCCGCGCATGTTACGTGACCGGCTTCCCCACATGGCAAGCCGCCCTGCAGTTCGAATGGCGGTTCAAGCAGCTCACGCGCCGCGAGCGATCCGACGTGAACCAGACCCCGCTGGAACGCCGCAAAGCTGCCCTGCACAAACTACTTAAATTAACACAGTCAACCAGCAAGGCCGTTCCTTTTGCTGCGTGGCCCTCCGGCGGCCCTGTCGTGGTGTGGCATTAGTGTTTTAGGCATCACGCAGCGCTTAGTCGCACCCGAGCTTAAAAAAAGGCACCAGCGCCCATTTTTTCATGGATAAATCCATTCTATCCATGTAATCAACGAGAGATATTCGCAAAGATATTCATCAACAACGATGAATAAATAAATGGTACATTTTCTCTCTAGATGAAAAATATGATAACCCGCATTTGCAAAACCGGCACTGCATGTATGGTCTCTCATTTAACCTTCTAAAAAAGTTCCGCAAATCACCTAGTGCGCGTCGAATTTTCACAAAAAGGTTTTGACATATCGAATTTTGGACATACTTTTTATGTCCATTTCTCAAAATTTTTTTGACTCTTGTGCAAAGTTTTTCGAGAAAATAACAAAATTAATTCATGTATAAAATGTAAAAAAACGTGAGCATAATGCAGCGCTTAAAAAAAGGCACCACGAATGGTGATTTTTTGGCCCAAAAAAAACTTAAAAAAAGGCACCAAAATGGGTGCATTTGGAGGACGATGCTTGGGAAAAACGGCTTATTTTATAAGCCAAAATAAGCCATTTTACCTAGGCGATGGCTTATAAAATAAGCCAAAATAAGCCGTCTAGGTTAATCTAGCAAGATTTATACATAAATTTCTAAAAACGTTTAGAGCATAAAATTATAATATATGTATAACACATATCAACCAATGAATCCGAATCCAGGCTCAGAAACGAATGCAAACAATGCAAACAATAAGAAAAAACACGGATGCAAACTGTGTCAGTATTATTGCAGTAAAAAAAGTAATTTAAAGCAGCATTATGCAACCGAAAAGCACAAGCGCATCAGTCAAGCGGATAACGCACCCATGAACGATTTGAAGGATTTTATGAAAAATATGATTATGATGCAAAATGATTTGATTCATGCATTGACCGATACAATTAAAGAAAAACCCATGCAAGTGGCACACGTGGCAAACACGCATACGCACAACACGATTAATAACAATCACTTCAACGTGCAGGTGTTTTTGAACACGGAGTGCAAGGACGCCATTAAGCTGAGCGATTTCATGAAAACGCTGAAAATTACGCTGCAGGATCTGGAATTCACAAAGACGAACGGCATTGTGGAGGGGGTGGGCTCCATCATCGCCAACAATCTGAACGGAATGGACGTGCACCGGCGGCCGATTCATTGCACAGACGCCAAGCGCGAGACCATGTACATCAAGAGCGACGAATGGATCAAGGACGACATGCACGAACACGTGAAGAAATTCATTTACATGACGTCGTGCTACCAGACACGCGTCATACAGGATTGGATGGAAGCCCATCCCGGGTGGGAGAACAAGGAGAAAATGCACGTGGAGTATCAGAGCATTTGCAAGGAGCTGTACAAGAACATTGAAAAAGACGACGCAGCCCACCGCAAAATACTGAAAATCATTGCGAAGGAGACGCACATCAACAAAGCCGACATGCTGGAACTTATGCATAATGATGCATAATGATTAAATGATTAATAAATGCCAAGATACATGAGTCCGGATTCGGGCCGTTTGTAAGTATTTGACCATCTCGGTCTTCCGCTTATGTAATGATGGTACACGTTGACCACGTTACCGGAGCCTGTGCCTGTGCTTCGGCCACTGCCACTGCTACGGCCACTGCTACGGCCACTGCCACTGCTTCGGCCAGTGCCACTGCCGCTGCCATCATCCGTACTTGCACTTGTATCAATTGTGTCTGGTTTGAAATTCTGAACAGACGTCGGCTTAACACTGTTGCAAATGGGAATTTGATCCATGGATTGGAATTTTTTGGTATCGGGTTTACCATCTGTGGTGTAGCACGGATCCGAGCCACCGGCGGAATTGTAAGATTCCGTGGATTCAGGCGTGATGGCGGGGCATATCCATCCCTTCTTATCCGGATTTAGTCTGCACGGATTGATCATGTCGTTCCCATAAAAATCTTTGGGATAGGGCAAGCCGCCGCTGTTTGACAAGCAGCCGGGAATGATGCACTTTTGCGTGGATGTTGTGACGCCGGCAATGGTCACCTTTTTTGCCGGGCACGATTCTTTAGAACAATCCGGACCACTTTTGTCCGGCGTTTCACCGCCACCGCCACCACCCTTCTCCAAAAACAATTTGCAATTATCGTCGTTATCGCACTCGTAATATGGCTTCGCATTGTCTCCGGTAGGAGCTTGATACGTGTAGCTCCCGTACTTGGTGCATTTGTTCGGATTCTTTGGATCCGCCTTTCTCAAGCACTCGGCAGTGTACGCGTAATACCCGCAGGTCATGCATTCTTGTTCGCGCATGGACCGTTCCTGAGGACGGAAAGCCATGCAATATTTTTTGGAATAATCCGGGTCGCGGTTGGTTTTAGAAATGGGTGGATTCACGCACGAACCGCGCACCGCGTCGGCTGGTTTGTCAATTTTCTTGCACTTCTCTTTATTGCACCCGACCCACTTGCTCCATTGACCGGAAGGTCCAAAATCTTCATACCCCTCAACGATGGCATCCGCGCTGGTGGAAGCAATGCCGTTCTTTTTTGTGGTGGTTGCCGACACGGAACTGTCGCGACGGGTTCCCAAATCCTTGGTCAAACTGTCGTGTTTTTTGAGCAGTTTGTCTAGCAAATGCTGGTGATCGGAGCTGCCATCGGCCGCTCCAGCCGTACTGGCAAAACTGGGTTGGCTAGCGGCGGATACCGGCGCATGGATCATTTTATCAGCATTGGCCGCAGTTTGAAACCCTTCTATTGCGGATGCGGTTGTTGGACCATTGAAATGGAGTAGCAGCGTGACCACGCATGCCACAATGACAACGGCGCTAAATAGAACAAAGCATTGGATCACGTGTTTCATCCGGAACAAACACACACAATAATTATACATATGCAAATATAATTATTTTGGGCTTGGCGTGTTATCGTATCACATATCACATATCACATATCACATTACATTACCGACAGCAGTAGCTGTTCAGGCTTTGGGTGTACGGGTTGCTGCGAAACGCGTCCAGAATTTCGGGGTTGATTCGCTCGCACTCAATGTTGTTGCGCGGGTAGTTCTTCCCCGCGTGCGCCTTGCCGTACGTTTCTACAGACGGCGGCATGTTAATCGTGTTCGGCCCCGGCGCCGCAGCGCCGACGTAGTTATTCACGGTCAAGTGCGGTTTGCGCACGCACACGTTTTCGTCGTGGTTCAGCAGGTTCATGTTGCCCTGGTTCGTCCACGCCGTCTGCACCTTGTTGTTGTTGTTGTGCTGGTTGTATGCGGCGTTGTACACTTGGTTGCCCATGTGCGCCGCAGCGCCGCCGGCTGCTCCCATATACTCCACGTTCGTGGTCGTGTCGCGCTGGTTCTCCACGGACTGCTGGTCCGCCACCTGGTAGCCCGCGTTCGTCTGGCGCTCAAAATTCAAATGGTTGAAATCCAGCAACCCGACCGTGGTTTCCTTAATGGTGGTGGGCAGCCGGTCGGCGGGATTGAACACCGTGCCCGCTGGCACCGTGGAACCGGCATTCGCGTAGGAGCGCAGGTTGCCGATGACGTTCTCCTTGCGCGACGGGCGCACCACGTCCAGCAGCGGCGCAACCACGGCGCGAAGGGCGCCAAACACGCCCCCTGGCGCCACCGCGTTCGTGGTCGTGCTGCGGTTGTTGTGCAGCACCTTGTACCCCAGCCGCCCGTGGTCGGCGACGGACGCGGGCTTCTGCCCGGTTGCCGACGGGTTCATGCCGTGGTGCTTGCTGGGATCAATGTGCTGCCGCTTGGACGGCTCCACCGCGGGTGCGGCGTACGTGGCCGCCCCGTTCTGCTCCGACCCCGCGCCGAAGTACTCCGCCGTGGTGGACGGGCGGTTGACGAAGCGGTCGGCCTCAATGGGGCGCGCGGTTTGCGCTTTTTCCAAGCCCGTGGTGGTGAGCCAGCGGTCCGGCGTGTTCAAGTAGTACGTGTCGGGCAAGTACTTCTCCACCTTGCCCTGCGTGGCGGTGCTGGGCGCGTTCTGGATGTAGTAGTACGCCGGCCCCTCGTGCGTTTCCAAGCCGAACGTGAGCTTGGGGTTCGTCTTCACGCGCAGCTCGTCCACGTTGCGGTCCACCCACTTGTCGCGCGCGTCCATACCGGAATTGAAGCCGCCGCTGCCGTCGGCGGTGTAGCCCTTGTCTAAACCCGGCGCCACCTGCACCTCCTCCCACGGCTTCACGTTGGCCATTTTACTGGACGGCATTTGGCGCGAGTGTATGAAATCGCTCACGTTCGGCGCGCCGTTGATGTAGTTGTAGTTCTCCTGCGGCTTGAACAGCGGCGCCACCTCCGTTTTGCTGACCCACTGCGACCCCGCGCCGTTCATGGTGTCCAGCACGGACTCGTGCACGTTGGCGTCGGCCGTGCGACCGCGGATTTTGGCGCCGAAGAAGGGCGCCATGTTGTTGTGCTTAAATTCGGCGGCGTCCACGGGCTTGCCCGTCAGCGACATCACCTGCCGGCGCTGCTGGTACGCGTCGCCAAACTGCGACTTGCCGCCGAAATCGGGGCCGCCGTTCACCACCTCTTGGTACGCCGTCTGCTCGTAGTACTTGTCCGTGGCGGCGTTGGGGTTCGGGAAGTTGGAGTAGTCGTTTGTGTTGTAGCCCGTATTGGGCTTGAACACGGGGTAGTTGTCGGGGGGGACGACGGCGTTGGGTAAGCCCATGTTTTCATAACCCTCCGTTGTTGCCGCGGTGGAAGCAGCTAAAGGCGCGGGCCGGGTGTTCTTCTTTTGGTTGGACAAGAGGTATGCGCCAGCCAGACCCAGCAGGGGGATTGCGAGTTCAGCCATGCCTATTTGTGTTGTGTAAAGTAAATATATTATGTAATGATAAATACTAATATATAAATATACTTTTTATTTGCGTTTCAATTGCGCGTTTCAATTGCGCGTTTCAATTGCGCGTTTCAATTGCGAACGATGAGAAGGAATGCACATGCCCAGCTTGTGCGCGTTGGTTGCGCCAAACACGCGTTTCACCGTGTCTTTTCGCGGTTTGTATTGTGATACCACGCCGATTTTGTATTCGCCCAAACGGCCCGAAAGGCGGGCATTGGCAATAATGGTTTCCACTACCTCTTTTGCTAAATCAATGTGTTTCAGGGTTGGCCGATAATGTCCGGATTTGGTGTTCAAACATATGGTAATGCTGGCATCAACCCTGTCGTAAAAAACGGTGCCCGATCCTGCAGACACCACCTCCATGCAGTTGAAATGCTTCTTGAATTCCGTGCTGAACTTGGCCTGCGCGCGCTTGATGTCGGGACAACCGGTCACTCCTTTTTTTGACACCTTGCATGCAATGATGTAGTCGTACAATTCTATTAAATGGGCGTATTCCGGGCGAGGTTGTCTCTTAATCAATTCCATCATGGCTTCAATGTAAATGACCGAGTGTCGGGTGATCAGCGAACCATTGCAGACGAACATGCGATGGTGCGAGTTGTGATGTAACACGATGAATTTAAACCAAATTCCGTTTGTGTAGTTGAATTTTGAAATGAAAAATGGAAGCGTCAATTCGTTTAATTCAAACACGGTGTCTATGGACACGGACAGCTCATTGCCGAGCGTCTTTTCATGCGTTTTTCCACACACGTGCGTGTTTTTAAGCAAAGGCAGACGTTTGGCGCGTTTTCGTGTTTGCGGATGCATTGACGCTTGGGTTTTTAAAAATGGGTTTGACGACATCGCATTCATATCATAAAATCAATTATTGTGCGACAATTGATATAATACATTGTTAAAATTGTTTAAACCGGTGCAGTGAAGACGTTTTTCGGGATTGATGAAGATGGGTTCGGGGCCAAAGGCTACTGCGCTGCGCTGCGCTTTTACGTAGTTCCCCGGGTTTATGAGGAGGAGGGAAAGGTTCGGAAAACCGTAGGTTTTCTGAAATAGTCTTTTTCCAGGATGCGCGTGCTCAAGTTGTTCTGAAACGGGCGGCACACGTGCTCCTGCGGGTTCAAGTGCAAGTAGTAAAAATGCGACTGCTCTAAATCGCGGGCGGTCCATGCGGGGTTGGTGGCGCGCGGCTGCTCCACGAACGGGGCACATGCGGGGTATTCAACGGGCGCGTCGCCCACTTTTGCGGCACTGGCCTTGTAGTTGATGCAATCGCGCGACAGCGGCCGACTGAGCCCGCGCAAATCGTTTTCCAGCTCCACCGAGTTGGTCCTTAAGTTGCCGCCCCATCCCTGGAGGCGGATGCAGGGGTCTTCCATGTAAACCGGCTTGTCGCCGTTGCCGGGCACGTTCAAGCAATAGCGGCCGGCACCGGTGGATTCTTGGACTTCCTTGGCAATGCGACAATAATCGTCGTGAATGCGGGTGAATGCCATGATTTAATTGGTATGCGAATAAATGTAAACTATACATGTTGCATTTATTTTTTTATTTGTTCAAGAAAACCAAGAACCGTTAACCCCAATTGGACGGTAAATGAAACGAATTGGCACTCCATAATTATTAAAATTAATCGTAGAAACATTGGTTAAATTCCACATAGATAGGTTTTGGTCAAATCCCGTAGCTCCAAAAAACATTCCATTCATGTTAGTTACATTCGAGATCGCCCATGATGCAATGCCAGCGTTGTTAAATTTAGTCGCATACGCAAACATATTTTCCATATTTCTTACACTCCCCGTCGACCAATAACCAATGGACTGGTTGAAGTTTGTTGCCCTATTAAACATACTACTCATATCAGTAACAACAAACGGTTGCCAATCTCTAAGGTCTGAATTGAAATTGGTGGCTCCACTAAACATATATGACATATCAGTAACCTTTAACACACTCCATTTATTGGGTAACTCATAGGATTGTCCATTCTGATTTATTCTTGTGGTATAAGTTGAAATAATACTTTGATTAAATGAAGTCGCATTTAAAAACATTCCGGCCATGTTCGTAACATTTGATGTATCCCAATTCATTGGTTGGTTGTATGCATATGCATTATAAAACATATATAACATATTCCTAACATTACTAGTATCCCAATCGGATATCGGAGAATTGTATATTGTGAGAGAAAACATTCTAGACATATCCGTAACGCGTCTCGTGTTCCACTGATTTAGCGGTTGGTTGAAATTTAATGCATAATAAAACATATTGGTCATGTTCGTAACAATTGATGTGTTCCATGATCCAATCTGAGAATTGAATGTTCGAGCTTCAGCAAACATATATGACATGTTCGTAACATTTGCTGTGTTCCATGATCCAATCGGTTGATTGAATGCAGAGGCCTGATTAAACATATTAGACATATCCGTAACTGTTGCCGTGTTCCATGATCCAATCGGTTGATTGAATACTGTGGCACCACTAAACATACCATACATATTTACAACATTTGCCGTGTTCCATAAATCAATCGGTTGATTGAATACATAGGCCTGACCAAACATACTAGACATATCCGTAACTTTTGCCGTATTCCATGTATTTGTGGCTGAATTGTAATTAATCGGTTGATTGAACGCAGTGGCACCTGCAAACATACCTGCCATATTTGTAACATTTGCCGTGTTCCATGAATTAATTGGACTATTAAACGCAGTGGCACTTCTAAACATATCTACCATATTTGTAACAGTTGCCGTGTTCCATGAATTAATTGGACTATTAAACGCAGTGGCACTTTGAAACATGCTGGTCATATCTGTAACCTTTGTTGTGTCCCATGATGCAATCGGTTGATTGAATTTTACGGCTTCATTAAACATCTGCCTCATGTTTACAACATTTATTGTACTCCATGATCCAATTGGTTGATTGAATAAAGCAGTATTCACAAACATTTTATGCATTGACGTAACTTTTACCGTGTTCCATGATCCAATTGGTTGATTGAATGCAGTGGCATTAGTGAACATTTGCGACATGCTCGTAACGGATGATGTATCCCATGATCCGATGGCTTCATTGAACGTATTACTTGAAATTAAGTTGTCCATGTTTGTTACAAAAGTTGTGACAATATTGTTGAATGGCACAAGGGCTGTTCCGGAAGTAAACGCTGTGACTGCAGCCGTTTCGGCGGTCGTCCGGTTGGCCGGAGGTTTTCCAATTGCAATGGCATAGGTTTTAAGCAGGGGCATTGAATCATTCGTCATAATTGCAAAAGTTTCAGATGTCCCTCTTGGATTGCCAGTTATCATTTCTGGAGCTGTAGGATTGGAAGGGAAGACCCCGTTGTATTTAATCGTAACATTATTGATCAATTCAAACATAGCACCTGAAGCCACAATGCCGTACAGAGTGCCACTCATAACACCATTATTAACTGTGTATTTATACCCCACGTTTGATGGTGATGTTATTCGCATGATGAATTTGTCATTTTGTACGAAGAGAGGGTTTTGATAACCATTGAAACGCAATGAAGGCGCACTAATTCGGTTAATACTATTCGTAAAAGTTAAATCTGAATGAATTCTATTGTATTCCACGTGACTGAATGGAATGTACAATGGTGTTGAAGAAGCAGGATCGGCATAAGAATCCGTCGGCTCCTTGTAATCAAATGATATCTCAAAGAAAGGGACAGTTGTAGATGTTATCTGTAATGCTGTTTGATTCTTGAAAATAGATATCACTATGTTGACGAGCGTTCCACTATTTACTTTGAATCCATTCATGAAGAATCCAGTGAGTAATGTTCTTACAGACACGGTCATTTGATCCGACAATCTACTATTAGTGTTAGAAGGTGAAGAATCTGCAGTTCCGAACCTTAATCCGATCGCTGTGGGTTGAACTTCAGTTCCGTTAATCGTACCGATTACTGAACAGCATAAAGGTGGAGTTACGATACCGGGGATGGTACTAAACCCAGTCGTCGGCGGCGTTATAATACTATATGGAACGGAGGTGGATAACCGAATAATGATTTGGGTTCCAGGTGTTAAGTTTAAATTACTACGTCCCATTGGTGATACTCTGAATATATATGTTGGAAGTGATGAATTATCCATTGTAAACGGAATTGTTAAAGGAGACCCATCATTCGTATTAACCGTATTAACATCGCTTGCACTAGAATCATATATTGCATTAAATCCACTCAAGGTTTCTAACGTCAATCTGGATGTAGGCGTTCGCAGCGCATTGGTTGTTGGATCCACTATGTCAATATAAAATATATGTGTTAAATTACTAGGGGGATACTTGTTCTTAAATCCAGCCATGTGCCTACCATTAGCTTTAAAGACCGGTAACATGTACCCAAAATCCAGTGAATCCAACGTGACATTTTGCGTGACATTCATGTATATTTCTGCCACTTGTGAAGGAAGAGAAGCATTCCGTTCCATCGTTACCGGTTCTTTGTTGTAAGCGCATGCATATAAAACCTGTTTGTTAGCCGGTAGACCAGCGGTGTAATCCCGAATAGAAGTTTCTGCAAATATACTGAACGGATTGAAACCCGTTGTATTTATTATGTTTGCGTTTGCGTAAATTGCGACTTTGTTATAAGATATAGGGGTTGATAAATCTGGCATTGTAAACTGCATATTGTTCGCATTGACATTGAACGTACCGGCGGTTGAATACATACTATATGTAAAGTTCGGGATGCCCTGGGTGATTGTTATTGGGGGACCAGTGAAACTAACAATCTTTTTAGATTTGTAAGTGATAGGCGTTATGACCCCAATTTTACTCGGATAAGGTATGGGAGGATTCACGTTCGCGATAGAACCGCCCAAATCAATTAACATACCGGTTGTATTTCTTGACTTTATGCTGATTACGCCATTCGTGCTGTTGACGGAGTACAAATATAATGTTGTATTTAAACGCATGTCCATAGGAGGAATTGTGCAAGTGATGTTAACAACTGATTTACCGACTAGGGTGACCCCGGATATGGTGCCAGTTGTAGTGACCCCGCTCATGGAGGTGGATGCATAATTGATGACTTCGCCTAATTGAAGAGCGGTTTGGGAGTTATTATGTTGATTATCAATCCGACAATTCAGTATTTTACCCGATGGTGCATTAATAATCGTTCCATAATTCGCTATATGAGTCATTGCTTGACTGGTACCTGGAAATAGCTGAATGGTTCCATAATTAATGATAGCACCCGCATTATTCGTAATCGTATTTATAAGATTGATTGTGCCATAATTTATAATTATTGCATTAGTCATTGTAAGTAACAAGGGATTAAATACACCATAATTAATAATATGTGTAAAAGCATTACTTGAAGAATTAGCAAGATAAACATGAGTGGTGGAATTGTAAGTTAGCGTTATATTTGCTGGAATTACCAACTTTTCTCCGTTGAATTGGAACTTATTTTCATTCTTTAACCAAACACTGTTACCAGTAACAGCAAACGTCGTATTACTAATATCTGGTATTGTTGGTATTGTTAAGTCGGTTAGTGATATGTTGGATAATCCGTAAATAATCTGATTCAAATTTGTTGAAAACCCACTAATATTACTAATAGTACCAAAAATTAAACCAGAATATCCATTTATAAATCGTCCTGCTTGATTTGTAAGAGTAATATTTCCATACAAGTAAATGGTTCCATCATTGTAAATCATGTGATTGGTATTTACTATCGTAAGAGTGTGGCCTGATGGAATCGTGATAGACTGATTATTTATAATAACAAGTGAATTATTGAGTTGCCATGTGGTGGGACCGGTTTGCGTTGCAACAGAAATCAATGGAATTTCTGAAGGTCGGTTGACAACGCTGAAAGTGATTCCAGAGGTGGATTCGTTTGCAAGTGGATTTTGTAGCGGTATTGTTAGTGATTGTAAGTTCTGGGAATTTGAATTAACTGTGAAAGTTGTGGTGGCATATGTTACGAGCCCATTCTTTAATTCAGCGTATAATGTTGGCGGTGTATTAAAATCACTAAATCTTATTTGATTTATTTTGGCATAATGGGGGGTGATATTGGCATTTTGTATTTCTATTTGCGCACCACTTAACTCCTTATTTTGAGTCGGGGTACTCACGATATCAAAAATGATATCAGCGGGCGGTGAGCTTAGATGTGTATTCTTAAAAATTGTAGGCATTACAATGTAATATTCTATGTTGTAAAGTAGTATATTTTTAGAGGTGGGTGTTGGGGGTGTTGTTGGTGTTGGTGTTGGTGTTGGGGTTGGTGTTGGGGTTGGTGTTGGTGTTGGCGTTGGCGTTGGTGTTAGCGTTGTTGGTGTTGGTGTTGGTGTTGGTGTTGGTGTTGGCGTTGGTGTTAGCGTTGTTGGTGTTGGTGTTGGTGTTGGCGTTGGCGTTGGCGTTGGCGTTGGCGTTGGTGTTGGTGTTGGTGTTGGTGGTGTTGGTGTTGGTGTTGGTGTTGGTGTTGGTGGTGGTGGTGGTGTTGGTGTTGGTGTTGGTGTTGGTGTTGGTGTTGGTGTAGGTGTAGGTGTTGGTGTTGGTTCTTTAAATTTAATTCCGCTCATTCGCACTATCGGATTAACGGTTGATGCGGATGAAACTTTGACTGACACGACATCCCTGAAATCAATGTTTGGTATAGCGAATGTTTGCAATGCTGCATTACTGGTATAGTTTCCACTCATTTGCAAGGTATATACCACAGTTGCATTGGCGTCGCCTTTCAAAAATTCAATTTTGGGGCTATACGCATCAATATACATTTGGAACGATGAAACATACATTGGGGTATTGCCAGAGAACATAGAACCAAATGACCGTGCATTGCCGAAAGAATCGTAGTTTGTAAACGTTAGCGAAGTGGTTGGGTTGGCTGTATTGGTTGGATCGATTAAATACTCTGTGCTTTCGTATTTATCCGAATTACTACTAATTATATCGTAAGGTTTAAAATTAGCCGGCAATGGGATAGCGGATATCGCGGATACTGCTTTTCTCACATCTGTCAATGCAGGTGTAGTGGGTGTTGGTGTAGGTGTGGGTGTGGGTGTGGGCGTGGGTGTGGGCGTGGGTGTGGGTGTTGGCGTGG
>Ga0214921_10003436_pt1 | contig 24176 bp, 20 predicted proteins | sample LL1505_MetaG_FD_177992 | JGI IMG/M metagenome (GOLD analysis project Ga0214921, IMG submission 177992) | Freshwater microbial communities from Lake Lanier, Atlanta, Georgia, United States - LL-1505 | ecosystem: Environmental > Aquatic > Freshwater > Lake | place: USA: Georgia | collected...
AATTGTAAATTCGGCAGGTGGGTGGGGGAAGGGGTGCGTATAGGAACCGACAGGGGGAGGGGGGGAAAGAAAGTCATCGGAAGTGATTGATCCACAGTGGATCAGTATCTGGTGAGCTGCCCAGCCCGAAAGAAGAAAGAGGAGATGGAAATGAGTAAGATTGTGTTGTTGATTGCGGCTTTGGCTTGGTTTGACCAGGGGAATGTCTGGGAATCGATGCCGGAGTGGACATGGCCTGTTTGGGGTAGGGCCGGTTTTGAGAATATCTTTTCCCGGGTCAAAACTTTTGGTGAAGATATTGTCTAGGTTTGCCTTGTAGATAATTTCCGTGAATTACAGACAGCTAGATCTGCCGATGGCGGTAGAGGAGATGGCGCCCCGCCCGGTGAAATCCCCCGTCATCGACGTGTGCGTCCGATTGGTGAGCCAAAATGGACTGAGATACTATCGGTGGAATCGCGGGAACCGGTGGGCGGTTTGCTTTGAGCTCCCGATCTACAAGGGAAGGCTCAAGCCGATGGTGTGTCTGGAGGATATCATGAGGAGGAGGGAGCTCTGCCTCACCAGTTTTAATACGGATGTGGCCTTGGATAAGGGGGAGAGAGAGGCGGTGGAGTCAGTGAAGTATCTTTGGAGGGAGGAGCATCCAACGAACAAGTGCCAGATTTTATTCCGGAGCGAATACGTCCGGATCCGAAAAAGGGTTCCGTACAATCTACTGGAGGAGAAGCCGCTCTTTGAGCGCCGCCTAATTGAAGGGATCGTCGGGATCAGGCAGGCGATGGATTACGTTTTCCCCTTGGCGACCAAAAACATCACCTTCATCCACCGGGCAGCCTCCAGCTGGCCGGATCCAAAGCGGCTGGAGATTTCTTAAGGATTCTTAATGATTGAGCGAGAATAAACTAGGTCGCGGCAAGTAATTCATTAAAACTAATAAGTCCAATGCCCTGTCGTCTTGAAGATATTCAGCCTGGGGGAGAGTACAGCGGAATCGTTGTAGGGATTCAGGTAAGGTGTTTGGCCACAGATTGGGCAGGCGCGATCGATAATTTAACCGTCACTTATCAAGAGCCCAATGGCCGAGTCGGGCAAAGGCTAATATTTCGCGCAGATGAACCTGAGATTGAACGAGTCCAAGGCCAGCAGGCGTTTTCGTTTCACGGTGACGGCAACCATTTCCGATTAGTTGCGGAAGCTTACCGAATAAAATTGGCGCACCTATTTGATCCTCTTCTTGCAATACACACTTCTGAAGTAAGGCCGTTACCTCATCAGCTTAATGCAGTGTACGACATTATGTTGAGTGCTGAGCATCAACCTCTTCGATTTTTGCTTGCCGATGACCCAGGGGCAGGAAAGACAATCATGGCTGGGCTTTTGATCAAAGAGCTGATTGCTCGCGGAGACGTGAAGCGCTGCATGATTGTATGCCCCGGCTCCCTCGTCGAGCAGTGGCAGGATGAGTTGCGAAATAAATTTAAAATGAACTTCACCATAATGACAAATGAGGGCCTGCAGGCCTCTGGAGAGAACTGGTTTAAGGAGCATCCGTTAACCATTTGTCGTGTTCATAAAATGGCCTGGGATGAGGAACTGCATTCAAAAATTAGTCAAGCGGAGTGGGATCTTATTATCTGTGATGAGGCGCACAAAATGTCCGCTTCACATACAGGAGGGGAGGTTAAGTATACCCATTTGTTTAGGCTGGGTGAGCTTTTAGGTGGCAGAGCCAGAAACTTTCTTCTGATGACTGCTACGCCCCATAATGGGAAGGAAGAGGACTTTCAACTTTTCCTTTCATTACTCGACCCAGACCGATTTGAGGGCAGATTCCGCGAAGAGGAACATGCCAGGAACTATGAAGGTCTGTTCCGAAGAGCAATAAAAGAGGATCTATTGACCTTTGAGGAGAAACGTTTATTTCCCGAGCGGATTGCTACAACTTTAAATTATCAGCTGAGTGAGCTGGAAAGCCGTCTTTATGAAGAGGTTACTCGGTATGTTAAAGATCAGTTTAATGCTGCGGATCGTTTAACCGGGAATCGCAAGGTCACGGTTGGTTTCGCCCTTACCTCACTCCAAAGGCGTTTAGCCTCTTCGCCGGAGGCGATTTATAAGTCGTTAACGCGGAGAAAAGAAAAACTCGAAGCAAGACTTCAGTCTGAAAAACTGAATCTCCGAGGCGGGACTCTCTCGGAAGATAATGCCATTCCCAAAATTGGGGAAGATGACGTCGAGGAGTATTTCGAAAATCCTGCAGCCGAAGACGAAGAACAGGAGAGTGAGATTGTTGACCAAGCTACGGCAGCTCAGACAATCGCTGAGTTGGAGAGTGAAATACATACCCTCAAAGGCCTTGAGGAAACGGCTCGAACACTTTGGGCTAGCCACATGGATCGGAAATGGGAAGAACTGTCCTCTATTCTAAGCGACAACCCTGAAATGAAGGGTGAGGACGGCAACCGTAGGAAACTTGTAATCTTTACCGAGCACAAAGACACGCTGAACTACTTAGTTAGAAAAATCGGGGCATTTACGGGGCGGCCGGAATCTATTGTCTCAATTCATGGAGGACTACGTCGTGATGAGCGGCTCAACGCTCAGAACTTGTTTAAAAACGACCCCCATATTCACTTTCTGGTAGCGACCGATGCAGCAGGCGAGGGAATCAATCTTCAGTGCGCCCATCTAATGGTTAACTATGACCTTCCTTGGAACCCAAATCGTATTGAGCAAAGGTTTGGTCGGATCCATCGAATCGGTCAGCAGATGGTTTGCCACTTATGGAACCTCGTGGCGCCACAAACACGGGAAGGTGAAGTCTTTGGCTTTCTTCTAAGAAAACTTGAAGAGGCCAGGCAGGCGCTTGGTGGTCGTGTCTTTGATGTTCTTGGACAACTTCGTTTTAACGACCGGCCTTTGCGAGAAGTCCTGCTGGAGGCAGTCAGATACGGGGACACACCGGAAGTGCGAGCTAGGTTTCATGAAAAGGTTGAGGGGTCTGTAGATTTGGCTCATTTCCAGGAACTATTGGAAAATCAGGCACTCGCGGTGGATGCCATGGATTCGCGAAGGATTCGTAAAATCAAAGTAGAAATGGAGCTGGCAGAGGCTCGCCGGATGCAGCCTCACTTTATTGAGTCTTTCTTCAAAGCAGCCCTCAAGGAACTGGGTGGTGAAATATATCCACGTGAGGAGGGGCGATTTGAAATTACTCGCGTCCCGGCTGTGATGCGAAGCCAGGAACTTGAGCTTAATAGCCGTATGGGGGTTCTGTTGCGTTATCAACGAGTTACTTTTGAAAAAGAAAAGGAAACGATTCCTGGGCTGCCGCAAGCTGAGTTCGTTTGCCCGGGAAATCCTGTGCTTAGTGCCGCAATTGAAGTCCTGCTTCAACGTTATGGCGGTATTCTCAGGCAAGGAACAATCTTGGTCGATGATGCTAGTGAATCACTTGAACCGAGAGCCTTAATCTTAATGGAGCACGAAATACGAGATGGTCGCCGTGACACACATGGCCAAAATCTCTTGGTTTCCAAGAAACTTCAATTTGTTGAAGTTAATCAGTTGGGCCAAACCGCAACAGCGGGTTATGCGCCGTACTTGGATTACCGACCGCTTAAAGATGATGAGATTACGAAAGCCAAAACTCTAGTCGACGCGTTGCAAATGCGCAGAGACCTGGAAACAAAAGCAAAAACCCATGCAGCGCAGTCCCTAGCCAAAGAGCATTACGAGGAGATCAAAAAGATTCGTGAAGATCTTTGTCGCAGAACTGAAGAGGCTGTTCGCCGGAGGCTTACGACTGAAATCACGCGATACGACCTTCGGGCGCAAGAACTACGGCACCGCGAGCAGACTGGTGGAAAGCCTGGACGACATAATTCAGCCCAAATGCAGGGGCGAGCTGACGAATTGAGAGCTCGGATGACTAAACGCCTATCCGAGATTGATCTTATGCGGAGAGTATCCCCGGGAGCTCCTCATATTGTGGGGGCAGCATTAATTCTTCCCAAGAGGCTTCTCGATCAAAACCTCTCAAGTACAACTGTGGATGATTCGCATGACCCCGATGCTTTGGCGAGAAAAGCGGTAGAGCTCGCAGCTATGAAGGCAGTTTTTGATATGGAGCTGGCTCTTGGATTTAAGCCAGAGGATGTGAGCAAACAAAAGCTTGGCTGGGACATTCAATCCGAAGTTCCTGCTACTGGCCAAGTAAGACTGATTGAGGTGAAAGGGCGCCGAGACGGAGCCACCGATGTTACCATCACGAAAAATGAGATCTTGGCCTCGTTTAACAAGCCCGATACGTTTTTTCTAGCTGTGGTAGAAGTACATCCGCATGAGGGGGCGAAGCGGCCCAAATACGTCCCGCGACCGTTCCGGCGGGAGCCAGATTTCGGCGTTACTGGCGTCATCTACCAGCTGAATGAGTTGTTAGGGCGTTCAGTAGATCCGCAAGAAACCAAGAGCATGCCGACCCATGTCTGACGGTCTCTATAAGAAATTAGAGGAGTTCGAGAAAAGGCTCCTGGCACTGGATAGGGAATATTCCAATCACCCCCTATGGAATCTTTCGGAATGGCTAAATGACTTGAAGACGGCTCGCAGCCGTTTGGACGGAACCAAAGAGGTTGTTTGTGGGGTTCTAGGATCAATGCAGTGTGGAAAATCAACACTCCTCAACGCGGTTTTAGGTGAAAGGATTCTGCGCATGGGGGAGGGTGGTGTTTGCACAGCCGCTATTACTGAGGTTCGCTACCAACCGAAGACATTTAGAGCAAGAGTAATATTCTTAAGCAGGGAAGAATGGGAAGCAGAAGTAGACAACATCTATTCCCAAGCTGAACCAGGGGACAGCACGGATGCTTCCGGTGAACAAGAATCGGTTGAGATCCGAAAGGATTTACGGAAAAGACTAGAGAATGTTTACGAGTTTGATTCAAAAACAAACGAACTCCCGAACAGAAAGAGCCTTAAAGAAAAGCCGCACATAAATGAACACTGGGAGAGTGGAAAAACTGAGACTGTTTTCGAGAATGAAAGAGCCGACAAGCTTTACGACTCCATGGGACCTGTCATGGCGACAAGAAACCACCTTTGGCCTTTGATTAAGAAGGTCGAAGTATTTGGCCCGATGGAAATTCTCAAAGATCGATTTGCGATCGTAGACCTTCCGGGGCTCGGCGATTTAAATCCTGCACGGGAGAAGCTTACCAAAGACTATTTACTCAAGATCAATCTTCTTTTAGTTGTTTTCGATTCGGCGCCCCTGATTTCCGGAGAAATTCGAGATGTCCTGGTAAAATCAAATATCATGAAGCGTCATAAAATTGCCGGCTCTCTTCCGTATGTGACCTACGTTGGAACCCAAATTGATAATGTTGCTGACGGGCTCACGGAGCCTGATGGCTTGGAAGAACGCCTCACAAAAGCCACAAAGGAAGCAGGCAGCAAACTTAATGAAATTCTGTCAGAATTATACGGAGAAATCTTTGAAGCAGAAAAACCAGATCATTCTATAAACGAAAAGTATTTTACCAGCGCCCGAGAGTCGTTGCGCATTGATGGTAAAATACGAGGTGAGCCGCAAATTAAGAACAAGGATCTCACCAGAATACCCGCTTTGTTTGACAGCCTCAAAAAGAGTCGGGCAAGCATTTCCAACAGCGGGAAGGGTAGCGCCGCAAGGATCTATTACGGTGTTTTAGAAAAAACGCAGTTTTTTTTTCGAAGCGTCCTGAATGAGTTCAAAAAGCTAAGTAAGGCAGAAGCCGCTTTGGATGAAGAGTTTAAAGCGTGGTTGGAAAAGGAAACCACAAATATCTTTTCTCTTTTTAAGCAGGCCTACGAGTCCCACCAAGTCACAATAAAACAAGCAGTAAAAAAACTACAAGACAACCTCAAGGGCGGTGCTCGATTAGTTGTCGATGAAGAAAAGGCCACTCTTGAGAAATGGGGGGGCATGAACTGGGCTACCCTTAAGGCGACAGTGGTAAGGGACGGTAACTTCCGGGACTCCCGAGGCCGCCGTCATGATCTCATCGCGGACGCAGAAAGGGGCTACTTGAATCTTCTTGAGACGGTTTGGACAAATCAAGCTACTCCCGACGTGTGCCGGGCTATCAAAGAGTATGCTGTAAAACTAGTTCATCATGTTTCTACCAAAGTGGAAAATGCACTTACTTGGCTGGAGGCCAAGAAGGCGACCCATATTAAGTCTGATCTAATTAAGGAGGACTGGGACAAGCTGAAAAGACAGTGGGACTACAAAGTGGAGATATTCTTAGATAACACGAGGGCCCAACTTTTTGAGAAAGGCCAGGAGCTGAGTAATTCCTTGAACCATCAGATTCGTCGAGAAATGGAGCCGGCCTTCAAGAAATCAAAAGGCATCTCAGGACCAGGAACGAAACAGGCTATTCTGGACATCTTATTTAGAAGGCTCAGTGATATCCGGAATCGGTTCCAAGGCCAGTTTACCAAAGAGATTCAGGATATTCCCGGCCATATTGGAGTCCATGCCCCTGGCTTCACGGCCGGGATCAGTAAGGAAGGTCAGAGCCAGTGGGAGATGATAAAACATAACCTTGGTGTCCACTCCAGCATCACCGACCGGGCGGATATGGAAAAGAAAACCAAAGATGTGCTTAATGAAGTAGATGCCTTGGTGATCGCCGAAAAGGAAGGCGATGATGGAAGTTAAGACCCGTAAGAAGCTGATCGAGGTGGCGTTGCCTCTGGACGCGATCAACACGGCTTGTGCCAGAGAAAAATCCATCCGGCATGGGCATCCTAGTACCCTACATCTTTGGTGGGCGCGGAGACCTTTGGCAGCGGCTCGGTCGGTGATCTTTTCCCAAATGGTTGACGATCCTTCGACCTACGTGGACGAGTTGATCAAAGATTCAAAGCTAAAGGCAAAAGCTGAGGGGATTTTGAGAACTCGCTTGAAGCGTTGGGAGGATGCGGTCGCATTGGCAAAGAAAGCGGAAGCGGCAAAAATCAAAGCGCCGCCGCCTGGCGAGAATCCAACCCTTGAGGAGGTAATCGCAGAAATTGAACGCGAGCGAATCTTTAGACTGATAGAGCAGCTAGTCGATTGGGAAAATACTACGAACAAAAAAGTATTAGAGGAAGCCAAGGAGGAGATCTGGAAAAGCTGGAGAAGGACATGCGCTGACAACGCAAATCATCCCAAGGCTAAAGAGTTGTTTGATCCAAAGAAACTGCCTGCATTCCACGATCCCTTTGCAGGGGGAGGAGCACTGCCCTTGGAAGCCCAGAGGTTGGGTTTGGAGAGCTATGCCAGTGACCTAAACCCAGTGGCGGTGCTCATTAACAAGGCGATGATCGAGATACCTCCGAAATTTGCAGGACAGCCGCCAGTGAATCCAGAAGCTCGCAAAAACAAAGAGCTGATTGGCAGGGAATGGAAGGGAGCCCAGGGCCTAGCGGATGATGTGCGCTATTACGGCCAATGGATGAGGGACGAAGCAGAAAAGAAAATTGGGCACCTATATCCAAAGATCGAGGTCACCAAAGAGATGGCCAAAACAAGGCCAGATCTAAAGCCTTATGTGGGACGTGAGTTGACTGTCATTGCCTGGCTATGGGCTAGGACCGTAAAGAGTCCAAACCCAGCTTATTCGAAAATAGATGTGCCTTTGGCGTCTTCTTTTATGCTATCCACCAAGGCGGGCAAGGAGACGTATATCGAACCCTTGATTGAGAAGGGGGGTTATCGCTTCACGGTTAAGGTGGGAAAGCCGAAGGATGCGGACGAGACGAACAACGGCACGAAAGCGGGCGGTCGCGGGGCAAACTTTCTTTGTCTAATGTCGCGGGCGCCGATCGCGGGCGACTACATCAAGGCCGAAGGCAAGGCTGGTCGGATAGGTTCTCGGCTGATGGCGATCGTCGCCGAGGGTGATCGCGGACGCGTATATCTAGGGCCAACGCTGGAGCAAGAAGCGGTGGCGCGGAAGGCAAAGCCGGAATGGAGGCCAGATATTGAGTTTTTCCAGCAGGCGCTTGGCTTTCGTATCGGTAACTACGGCTTGACGAAGTGGTGCGACCTCTTCACACCCCGCCAGCTTGTGGCGTTGACAACCCTTTCCGACCTGGTGCAGGAAGTGCGCGAGTGGGTGCAACGAGAGGCCCTCGACGCCGGCTTCCTTGCCAGCGCCAAACCGCTTCGGGACAGCGGCACGGGAGCAACTGCGTACGCCGATGCGGTCGCGGTGTATTTGGCGTTTGCGGTCGACAAGATGACAGACCGGAACTCATCAATATGTGGATGGGACTCTTCAAGAGACAGCATTCGCGGAGTCTTTGGGCGGCAGGCAATCCCGATGGTGTGGGACTTTGTCGAGTCTTGTGCTGTTGGAAGCAGTGCTGGCAGTTTCCTTAACGCCATCGATCAGTGCAGCCGTGTTCTCGACGAGTTGCCTGCAACGGGCTGGGGGCATTCGCGGCAGTCGGATGCAGCTTCGCAACCTATCAGCATCGACAAGCTCGTCTCCACTGACCCGCCATACTATGACAACATTGGTTACGCCGACCTGTCGGATTTTTTCTACGTTTGGGTGCGTCGCTCACTGCGAGCGCTCTTCCCCGATCTCTTTGCGACGCTCGTCGTGCCCAAAGCCGAAGAGCTGGTCGCTACCCCTGCCAGACACGGCGGTAGGGATCAGGCGGAAGCGTTCTTTCTTGGTGGTATGACGCAAGCGATGCACCGCATCGCAGAGCAGGTACATCCGGCGTTTCCAGTGACGATCTACTACGCATTCAAGCAGGCTGAGAGCGATGTCAGCGAAGGGACCGCCAGCACTGGATGGGAGACTTTTCTGGATGCCGTGATCCGCGCCGGTTTTGTCACCAGCGGCACTTGGCCAATGCGAACGGAGATGGGTAACCGAATGCGTGGAACGGACTCCAACGCTCTGGCATCCAGCATCATCCTCGTGTGCCGTCCGCGCTCCATATCGGCTCCTGTCGCCACGCGACGTGACTTTGTCTCCGCATTAAAAAAAGAACTCCCCAGTGCTTTAAAGAATCTTCAGAAAGGGAACATTGCGCCTGTCGATCTTGCCCAGGCATCGATTGGACCGGGGATGGCTATCTATACACAATATTCAAAAATATTAGACGCTGACGGAAAACCTTTATCAGTACGTATGGCCTTAGCACTTATCAATCAAACACTCGACGAGGTTTTAGAGGAGCAGGAGGGTGAGTTTGATGCAGATACACGGTGGGCTCTGGCCTGGTTTGAGCAATACGGATTCTCTGAAGGATCTTTTGGCGATGCTGAAAGCCTTTCTAAGGCAAAGGTGACTGCTGTAAATGGCCTCGTGGAGGCAGGAATCATTAAATCTAAATCTGGTAAAGTCGCACTTCTGAAAAAGAGCGAGCTCGATAAAGACTGGTCCCCTGAAACCGATAAGCGACTCACAGTATGGGAAATGACGCACCATCTGATTCGGGCTATTGATGAGGGTGAGGCCAAGGCTTCAGATCTTCTCGCTAGAATCGGGCCAATTGCTGAGACGGCACGTGATCTTGCGTACCGTCTTTACAGCATCTGCGAGAAGAAGAACTGGTCTAAGGAAGGCCTAGATTACAACGGTCTTGTACAAGCCTGGACAAACCTGCAAGCCGGTGCAAAAGAAGCCAAAACCAACAAACTAAAACAAGGGGAGCTGATCTAATTTATGGCGATAACGAACCTAGAACGTGTTGGGCAAACGCTTGAAATCCTCCGAGATGGTTTAGTTCCCTTTGTCGAAAGCGAACTTAAAAACAAGATCGGCGACAAGTGGCTATCTGAAGCAAAACAGATTCTCGAGCGAGATAAGATCAAGCTCCGTGGGAAGCCCGGTGAGATCAACTGGGATGTCGCAGCACTTTTGCGGGTCATGTGGGGTCAGTGGAATGAGGTCTTTTGTCAGACACTCGGTAGGGCTGATCGTTCCCTCGTAAGTGAATTGTGGGAAATCCGCAATCTTCATGCGCATCAGGAAAAGTTCTCCTCGGATGACGCTTACCGCGCTCTTGATAGTGCCTCGCGACTTCTTTCCTCAATATCTGCTCCAGAGGTCGAAAAGATCGAGAAGAGTAAAAATGAGCTGCTCCGTGTTCGCTTTGATGAGCAGGTAAGGCAGGAGCGTAGGAAAGGAACGGGAGCACCCATCGAATTAGGAATCGCTGGTGGTGGTCGACTGAAACCATGGCGCGAGGTAGTTACCCCGCACAAGGACGTGGCGTCTGGAAAGTATCAGCAGGCCGAGTTTGCAGCCGATTTATGGACTGTCTTTCAAGGGGGTGGATCGGAGGAGTATCGGGATCCAAAGGAGTTCTTTCGTAGAACTTTTATTACCCAGGGAATTGAGCATCTCATCATTCGGGCCATGCAAAGGGCTAACGACATAGGCGGTGATCCCGTAGTTGAGCTCCAAACAAACTTTGGCGGTGGCAAAACGCATACCATGTTGGCCCTTTATCACCTTTTCTCAGGGGTAAAAACCCTAGATCTCCCTGGGATGGAGGAAGTGACGGTAAAGGCTGGCGTGGCTGTGGCACCGAAAATGAAGAGGGTAGTTCTTGTCGGTAACAAGATCTCTCCTGGTCGGCCGGAAAGAAAAGAGGACGGCACAACAGTACGAACTCTTTGGGGAGAGCTGGCTTATCAACTAGGCGGGAAGCAGGCCTTCGGAATGATCAAGCAGGATGACGAAAGAGCGACGAACCCTGGCGCAAAGATTGGTGAAGTCATAAGAAAGTTTGGCCCGTGCCTGATTCTTATCGATGAGTGGGTAGCCTATGCACGCCAACTCCATGATGGCGGGACAGGTGAAGGGCTTCCTGGGGGTTCCTTTGAAACCCAGTTTACCTTTGCACAAACGTTGACTGAGGAACTCAAGCAGTGTCCTAAATCGATGCTTATTGTCAGCGTGCCGGCTTCCGACTCAGCTGCAGCAAGTCCGCACGGAACTTTGGTGGAAGATGTGGAAGTGGGGGGAACAAGGGGGAGGGCCGCCTTAGCTCGCTTAAAAAATGCGATAGGTCGTGTAGAATCATCTTGGAAGCCAGCTGGACCGGATGAGGGATTTGAAATTGTCAGGCGCCGGCTCTTTGCGCCGATCGAGGATGCCCAGCTTTATAAAGACCGGGATGTTGTCGCAGCAGAGTTTTCTAAAATGTATCGTGAACACGCAGGTGATTTCCCGTCCGAAACAAAGGAAAGGGAGTACGAGAGAAGAATCAAAGCTGCTTACCCGATTCACCCTGAGGTGTTTGATCGTCTCTATAACGACTGGTCGACCTTGGCAAAGTTTCAACGAACCCGTGGAGTGCTGCGTTTGATGGCGGCAGTGATTCATAGTCTATGGAAAAACGAAGATAAGGGTCTATTAATTATGCCCTCTTCAATTCCAATTGATGATCAGCCCGTTCATTTTGAACTGACGAGGTATCTGGAGGATCGGTGGGATCCAATCCTAGAGAGCGATGTCGATGGTCCTAACTCTCTGCCTCGCGTTATCGATCAGGAGCAGACAAACCTAGGCCGCTTGTCGGCATGTCGAAGGGTCGCCCGAACGGTCTACATGGGGTCAGCACCTGTGAGGCAGGCAGCAAACCGCGGCCTCGAAGAGTTGAGGGTAAAGCTGGGATGTGTGCAGGTTGGAGAGCCTCCTGCGGTCTTTTCAGATGCACTACGTTACTTGAGTCGGCGAGCTACCTATCTTTATCAAGATGGGAGCCGTTACTGGTATGACACCCAGCCCACAGTAACGAAGAAGGCTGAGGAAGAGGCTGAAGTTCTAAAGAGATCGCCAGAGAGGGTTTTGGAAGAGTTGAGAAAGCGATGTGTGGCAGAGGTCAACTCACCAAGGAATCGTGGACAGTTTCTTAAGGTGCATGTATTTCCAGCGGGCCCAACAGAAGTCACCGATGAGATGGAAGCTTCACTAGTGATTCTTTCGCCGGAGAGTAGTCATGGAAAAGGGGATGGATCGAAGGCCGTTGCCGAAGCGAATAGGATCCTGGAGAAGAGGGGTACTCAGCCCCGGTTGAATCGTAATGCATTGATGTTTTTAGCTTCCGATGAGGGAAAGTGGTCGGACCTTGAGGAGTCGATTCGTAGGTACCTTGCGTGGAGTGGGATTGTGGACAAGGTGAAAGAGTTAAACTTGGATCGGTTTCAAGAAAACCAGGCAAAAGCGCAGTTGGACCAGGCAGATAAGTCGGTGGCGGCGAGAATCCCAGAGGTGTTTTGCCATTTATTGGTGCCCTCTCAGGAGGATGCAAAAGGGGCTATTAGTCTAAAAGCGATTCGGTTGACCGGCGAAGGACTTGCAGCAAGAGCCTCAAAGAAACTTAAAGCGGAGGGATTATTGTATGATGAGATGGCCGCGATTTATCTTCGGCAGGAGATTGATAAGATTCCTCTTTGGAAAGGTGATGATTTAGGTCTGAAAGAGCTGATCAGTTACTACTTCCAGTATCCCTATCTATCTCGGGTAACGGCGCCAGAGGTATTAATTAATGCAGTTCGGGAAGGTATAAGTAATTCCTCTTGGGAGAAAGAGACGTTTGCTTATGCGTCTGGAAAGGATCCTAAAACAGGAAGATATCTAGGGTTACTGGGCGGAAAGATGGGAAGCGTAATTCAGGATGGGGCAAGCCTATTGGTGAAGCCTCAAGTGGCGGCCAAGCAAATAGAGGCCGACAAGCCGAAGGAGCCGACTTCGAGCGGCGGAACCCAATCAGGAGGAACTGCAACAGGGGAGGGAACTGGAGGGGGTAGCGGAGGCGGGATCCAGCCGTCACCCTATGATCCGCCGACAAAAAAACTACTGCCTAAGAAATACTTTGGGAGTGTGAGGCTAGATCCAGGCCGGGTAGGACCTGATGCTGCGAAGATTGCAATGGAGGTAATTCAGCATTTGGTGTTGGAGCCGGGAGCGGAAGTTGAAGTCAGTATGGAGATTAATGCAACTATCCCTGGTGGAACTCCGGAGAATATCCAGAGGACCGTAAGGGAAAATGCAAGGACACTAAAGTTTAAGGTGAGTGACTTCGAGGTGGGCTAGAAACCCATTGATTTAATGAAAGACAATAATTATCTGGGTGATGATAAATGCCCTGATGATAATAACTGGCTAAAGGGCAAGATTTTATCGCTATATGATCGTGAAATAGCTCCTTATTTAATTGAGCATGCACAGATTGTATTACGAACAGATGTTTTAGATGATATTCTTTTAGATTGGTGTGATGCCTTAAGTGAAGTTTGGAATCGAATTCCTAACCTCTGGCAATACGAGGATGAAATTTTAAGTATCTTAGGGGGGTATGAAGAATATTGGCCAAAGCTAATGAATGAAGAAGAAAAGGAGATATACAATCAGCTCCCTGAACAAATCACAATATACCGTTATACTGCAACTCCCGGAGAAAAACCGGGTCTTTGTTGGGCACTGAGTCGTCGTGACGCAAAGATTCTGAATAAAGAGCACGGGGAATGCCTCCCACGAGTATTAACATCGTGCGAAATAAGTAAAAATAAGGTAATTGCAATTAAAAGTAGTAGGTTTCCGTGCGAAGTTCTTGCTGATGTATCAGCTTCTAGTGTGAAGGAAATCGGAGGCCTATTTCTAAAGTTTCTTCGAAAACCAAGATCGTGACTAGTTAAGCAGAATAGCAGGAGCTTTTTCGTTTTTTAAGGCTGTTGGCAGCTCCGAAAGAATGGATCTGTTGACTTCAGGTTGGTTCGAGGTCCGCTATGCTTCCAAGGCGGAGGTATTTGCATTTAATGTAATCCTATCAAACGGGGTAGGACAATGGCGGGGGTACCACTAAAAAAGATTGGGTCAAACCATGTTCAATACATGTCGGAGACTGGGAATGTTGGGGCGAACCCCTTAAAGCCTAAAGAGTGCGAATAAACTAGTAATTAGACGGAAAACTATTAAAATAAGAAATGTCGAAAATGAAGCTGCACCTAATGGTCTTTGTTCTTTGTTTGCATTCTCTATCTGTTCTAGCACAAAAGTTTAGGGCTGAACCCTTTCCCGAAGCATTGCCTCAAAAGCGGAAGCTGGAGATGCGAATCTCGATCCTAGAACACCAACGCATTTAGAAGAATACTTTACTAGTTCTGGATTAAGTAAAAACAAAATCCTTTTTAAAAGTCTTCAGTCTACTTCATTGTACAAACATGCAGATAGGTGCCCAAGAGGATTTGTTTGGCATGTCCCCGATCCCGCAATCTGTCCCCGGGGCTTGGCCAGTCAAGGTGGGTCGGGCGGAAGTGAAGATCTCTGAAAACAGGTCGATCCTTACCCCGGCCTCCGGATTTATGGCGGGATACGACTTTACGCTGAATCCTTACACAGGATGCACGTTCGGATGCGCCTACTGCTATGCGGCGGCCTTTGTGCCGAATGAAGAGGAGAAAAAGCGGTGGGGGGAATGGGTGAAGGTTAAAAAGGCAGCTGTGAGAATTCTAGAAAAGCAGGCCGCAAAACTGACAGGCAAGGCCGTCTATATGTCGAGCGTCACAGATCCGTATCAGCCTGTCGAAAAGGCAACCAGGATCACTCGCGCCATTCTCGAAATTCTGACTTCGGTACCTGATCTGCGTTTGACCGTGCAGACGCGTGGCCCCTTGGTCACGCGCGACGCCGACCTGATGGCTAAGCTCGGCAGGTTGCGTGTGAATCTTACCGTGACCACGGACTGCGAAGAGGACAGGAAGAAGTTTGAACCGCTTTGTCCTTCGGTTGAAGCCCGCCTTACCGCCGCAAGGGAGTTGGCGGAAAAGGGGCTGGATGTGGGAGTAACGATTACGCCCTTGATCCGCATTCGCGAGCCAGTCGCCTTTGCTGAAAAGCTTTTATCAACAGGTGCCCAGCGTTTCGTGGTTCAACCGTTCCATGCTAGTAGCACTAAGGGAAGGGGTTTTCGCGCGACCACCCGGGAAGAGGCAATCCCGCTAGCAAAAGAGATGGGCTGGACACAGAGGGGGTATGAGGAGACCGTGGGCAAACTGAGGGCAATCCTTGGGAGTCGACTTGAAGAAGGGAGAGGGGGATTCGCCCCACCAGCTGTATGAACACTATGGGAGATTGGCTGGATGGGATCCTTGCGGAGGGACTTGAGTCCTACATTGAAAAAAATAAAAGCCAACTGACAACGCCTGCGTGCCTGAAAAAGGCACAAGCCGACCTTTCAAAACTGAGCAGGGGAGAAGATCCGTATTACGACACGCCAGCGACGGGCGCCGTGTACGGCCTAACCTATCACTCGATCAGGATGAATGATGGAATGAAAAGCCTGATTCCCGCTTTGAAGGATCGGTTGCAGGAAAACCAAACCCCTCCCTCCATTAGTTTGATCGATCTTGGGTGTGGAACCGGAGTGGGACTTTGGTCTTTGGTGGCTCTTTTAGAGGGAGCGCGAAGAGGTTGGGTGGAGGAGTTGAAAGGGATTGGTCTGCCGACTCATATCCACTACTTGGGGCTAGATTCAAGCCCCTTCATGATAGATGCAGGTAAGGCGCTTTGGGAGAAATGCGGTAAACTCCTTTCCCCAGAAATCCCTGTTTCGGCCCATTTCCGAATGTGCAACTGGCCGATTGCCCCATCGGTCCTGCCAAAGGAAAAAGGGTTTGAAAAACCTTGGCTGATGGCCTCCTTTTTATTCGATTTCGACATGGCTAACGAGCATCCGGGGACCGGAGACGTGAAGAAATGTTTTATTTCCGCAACCAGATATTTTCAGCCCGATTTCGTCTTTCTTCTATGCACGGCACGGAAAAAGAAATGCACCGACGAAATCATTGAGGAGGTGCGGAAAATCAAGATCAAGCATGCCCCGGGGAAATTCCGGAAATGTGAACCGCCTGTTTGCGGTCCGCTGAGCGGGAATCTCGGCCAAACCACGCTCCTTCGAAGGAAAGTTCTGGGCGATTCCCTCAACCTTAAATGGGAGCCACCCCATGCCACCCATATTCATGTTCTCGAATGGTCGGGAGTCAGGTTTATTTCGCCGGAAATGGCCATGCAGGGAGTTGTTTTGGACGACAAGCAGCAACAGGCAGCGGATCTCAAGACTCTGCGGGAGTCGGGTGGATCCCCCAGACGAATCAAAGGGCCCCCGGGATCGGGTAAGACTATTATTCTTTATGAGCTTCTTATGAAGTTGATGAGGGAGGCTGTATCGAACAGCGAACCGGTGTTGTTTGTGACATTTAACTTAGCGGTGGTGAATCAGATCTACGATTGGAATCTGAGTCGTAGGCTTGGAAAAGGAGCTGAAGTTGGGGAACTGGAATGGAAGGCAAGAGGTGATTTTGGGGGACATTTTGAAATTCTAAAGAATGGACGGGTCAAGGCGCGCCTCATGAATCTAGACAAGCTGCCGACCCAGATCGGGCGGTTCACTAGCCCCGAGGGGCCTGGGTTTAACATTGAGTTAATGGGCAGGATCCGGGGCGCTGGACAAGAAATCAGAAATCTGAAGGAGGAAAAGCTTTTAAGCGAATTCAGGGTTCATTTTTACGGGAAGGCGGAAATGTCCTTTGAAAAATATCTTCTGATTGAGAGAAATAAATCGACGGGGCTTCGACTAGCAAAAGGGACAAAAATCCGCACGGAGGTCGGCAACCTGTTTCAGGGCATTCAGGATCCTTATTTGAAAAACAGGATCCGTTTGTTGGAAAAACTCCGCAGGAAGGAAATCCCCAGGCAATTCCGCTGTTTACTGGTGGATGAGCTTCAGGACATGACGGATGCAGATCTGGAGATCCTGCGTCACCTTGCCCTACCCGGGGCCACCATGGTTGTGGCAGAAGACGCACGCCAGTGCATTCACACCGGTCCCTTTTACCGTGCCCCTGCGCTTTCCAGTAATCGTCGCTGGAATGACGTGAGGGTATCGACCTGCTACCGGACCCCTTACCGGATCGGGTTGGCATTGCAAAGAATCAGTGCGGAGCTTTCCAAAAAGCCCAAGGAAGAAGACGAAGGGTTTGAAGAACATGTTGAACCGGTTCCCACACGGCTCAGCTTCACGGGAATCCGACCGATCCTGATCCAAGGGGGACAGCTTGACGGCGTCGCAAAAGCCATCCGATCAATTGTTCAAAACATCCGTGAGGACTCCGTGGCTTCCTCGACTAGAGGTCTGATTCTTGAAACCAATAATGACCTATGTGGAGCTCTGAACGCCTGCGGGGACACTTTCATCAAATGGGAAACAAAAAGCATTTTGAAGGCAAAAGGCCTTGAATCGCCCGTCCTCGTTTGGGATACGGGAAGACCCCTTCCTTCTGGTTGTAAGCTAAGCTTGGCTTACACCATTATAAGTCGCGCCACTTCCATCTGCATCATATGGGAGCGGTCGGAGACGTCCAAAGAGGTAAAAGAACTTCTTAGCAAACTGACGGATGAGACGATCCTTAAATGGCCGAATCCAATTTAAGATTAGGACCGTTTTTGTCCTAGGGCTGTACATAGGGTAGCGGTATGAGAGTGATGATATTGATGTGGGTTGTGGCTTTCGGAGTTGTTGGCTGGGCTGAGGAGATCTCCATTCGGCCTTCCGTTTGGGGCCGTGAAAAGTGGTATGGGGGTTACGAGCTCTTCTCTGGTGACAAAAAGATCGGGGCCGTTCGACCCTCGGTCTGGGGCACGGAAAAGTGGCCGGGGGGATACGATCTCCTTGAAGGAGATCGAAAAGTGGGAGAAGCCAAAGCATCCGAATGGGGTCAGACGAAATGGTATGGAGGATATAACCTCAAACTGGATGAGAACGACAAAAAGGTATTTGAGTCCGTTATGCGCAACATCCTAAATAAGTAAAAACTATCTTCATCCATGGCAATCGTAAGCAACAAAATTGGCAAAATCCTAGCTATCCTTTCGGTGGTCGGCTTCTTGCTGTTACTCATCCTGATGAAAATCTGATGAACTCAAAGACAAGAAAGGTGGAATAAAATGAGCACATCAAGGTTAGTATGGAGGGCAGATAAGGATTATAAGCATTACCAAAAAGGAGACATTAAACTTGGTGTAGATACCGCCAAATGGGCGTTTGCCCAGACACAGATTGAGCTTAAAACCGCAAAGCAAGTTGCCAGGAAAAGTAAAACGTATTGGATGACTTGGGATGAGTGCAGTGCTTATTACCAAAAATACTGCAATCATGTCATGCCCCATAACTGTGAGTTTGGTCACGAGAACTGTTCTGATACTCCACAGGGTATCTGCGTTTATTGCACGGCCATGTTTGAGCATATGCGGACCCATGAGTCTTCGTTGCTCGCCGCATTCCATGATGAAAGAATCCAAGAGATTCTGGGTCCGGAGGCAATCAACGAATACTACAGACGTATGCTTGGCTATGACGCCGAACTAAACCGGGACATCAATAAAAAGCTTCTGGAAAAGAAGTGCCTGGTGGATATTCCATCCAGATATAAAGATCAAGGGCAGCAACTGAGGGATTTATATGAGGCCTTCAAGGGTCCAAGCCCAATGGTTAGGGCGGACGATCCCCCGGAACCACCTTGTAAAGTGTTCTAGAAAAGCCTGCTCAATGGCGAGCATCGGTATCCATTGCCCTCGGGGTAGGCCTGTCATAAGGGGGATCGGCATTGGGTGGCATCCATACCCTTTGCCCACGTTCAATAAGCCGTCAACACCATGGTCAACGCCATAAGCCACCACAGTCATCCACGGTCAATCCATGGTCAACGCCACAACAATGACGAAACAACGCCATAACTGAAGTGGATGGGGGTTTTAAGAGAGGTAAAAGGGGGTGTGGGGCATAAAATGGTCAATCCAGGCCGGGAGCCAGACCGAGAAAATACCCAGAATCTACCGGGAGAGTGACCGGGAATATGACCGGGAACTGAAAATAAATGGCCCGAAAATACCCCTTAAATGGCCCGAAAGGCGGGGAAATGTTTCTTTGGCGAGTATCAAAGGAGAGTATGAGGATGGGGAGGGGGTAGGGAGATGAGGGAGAGGTAGTTGGCGCCAGGGTGGGGGTGGGGGAAGAGGTAAAGAGTATTGGAGAGTAGGAATGGGTAGTAGATAGAGGAACTATTGGGGGCAAAAACTAAAGGCCCTTAACCACATATCCCAAAAGAGATATGAAAATATTTTTTCCAAATTTTGGATCCTAAATCTTTTTTTAAAAAAACTCAAAATACGTAAGTCATTGATAAACACTACCGGGAACCCGGGGGGGAAATTTTACCGGCAGGGGGGTGGGGAAACCGCCGCGTATAGGGAAGGGCAGGGGGGAAAGTAAAAAGCAGCAGAATTTGGCTGATCCCATGTGATCAGATTCTAATGCGCCCCCCTCAAAAAAGGAGAGTATGCAATGGTTAAACGAGTGGCGCTGGTGGTTCTCATTACCGGGTCAATAAACCAAGGTCCTTGGTTTGAAGGCCTGCCAGAATGGGCATGGCCCGTTTGGGGTAGAGCCGGGTTTGAGAACATTTTCTCTAAAGAGAAGATTTTCGGTGAAAACCATGTTTAGGACGCTTTGCACGCTCTTGGTCGCTTGCATGGTCAGCGGTCCTGTTCATGCACGGTTAGGGGATGCGGAGCACGCCATGGCCTCAGTCGTCCAGGTGTTCGCCGGCAACCCTGCGGACCGGATCGTGAATCAGGGGTCTGGCGTCGTCATCAGTCCCACGCAGATCATTAGTAACTACCATGTGGTAGCCGGGAAAACGGAGGTAAAAATCAAGTGTCGTGGAAACGATTCACGGCGTGAGAGTTATGTAATTGTCGAGCGTATAGACCCGTTGCGAGACCTTGCTCTTTTAAAATCACCTGAGCCACTGTCACCGATCCAAATCGCACCGCAGGAAAGCTTCCACATTGATGATTTTGTACATGCAATAGGATACCCCTTGGGTACGCGTCGCATCACCAATGGACGTATCATTGGTCTGGTACGCCAGGATGGCTTTCTGGTTTTGCAAACATCCGCAGAACTAAATAATGGAAATTCCGGTGGGGCCTTAATCGATGAGGAAGGAAGGCTGATTGGCATTAACTTTCGCACCACTTCGGTCATTGGTAAGTCGGGCACGCTGAATGAGGCAATTCATGTAAGTGAGGTGCTGGACTTTGCTGAGAGGAAACATGTGCTTGGTTCGTTTCCGCCAAACGAACATCTTCCTTGGTCAAAATCAGGATTTCCAGGTTCGAATCCATTTGGAAGAAACTCATCTCGATATCGGGATGGTAAAAATTGGGAAAAGGAGGACATTGACCCACCTCCAAGATTTATTCCTGAACCGTCTGAATATGCTGGCCCACGGCTTGGGGTGCGGTTGGAAAAATGTTCGACCGTTTTCGGCACATTGGGCAATCAGGGTATGAAGATTGTCAGGATCGACCCCGAGGGGGCCGGCGAACGTGCGGGGTTGGAATTGTGGGATCAGATATTAACGATGGATGACCTCCCTATCGGATCTGCGTCCAATTTGATTGGGAAACTCGAAAGAAAGAAAGAAGGAGAACGGGTTGTATTCCAAATTCTTCGAAAGGGACTCTTTTGTGAGGTTGCCGTAATCCTCGGTGGTCCTAAAAAATACTTCAAAGAACAGACCCTGCCTAATAACGGAAAGTTGCCTCAAGACCTCAGTGCAGAAGAATGTCCGCCACAGTCGACGGGGCAGCGAATGGGAATCGTGGTAGAGAGCTGTCCCTCAAGTGAAGAAAAAAACAAACAAGGGCTACGAATCGTTTCAGTGACTCCAGGTAGTGCCGGATTCATGGCGAAACTAAGCAAGGGAGATGTCATTACAGCCCTCAATGGGAAGGATCCGGGTAATCCATATAAATTTGTCATGCAACTCTACGGCATTCGGGTGGGGACACCCGTAAAGCTGCAGGTTTCACGGCAAGGGCAGATACACGAAATTAACGTAGTAATCCAAGGAGGATAATATGACATCATTCATTCAATTCATGGGCATAACAGCAACGCTAACCATCTTAGTGATAGGAATCTCTTATGGGGTTATGCGGTACTTGGTGGAGTTTGCTCCGCAATGGTTAACGGAAAATGGCAAACTGCCGCCTATTCAATTCACTCGAAAGAGGACTCGCATTATCCCTCGTAGGGGAAAACAAACTATAACTATGCATGTTCCGAATATGCCCAAGGTAAAGGTTTGCGAGGGTGGTGGTGGACTAAGGGGACCTCTGCGATATTCGCCACCTCAGGAGTTGGTAAACCCGTGAAAAAAGTAAAGGAATGGGTAAAAACCCTCTTAAAAACCATTTTTACCGGTGTGGGGTTATGGATTCTTGTAATTATAGCTATATCGGGGTTTCTAGCGGGCAATCGTTTAATGTTGGTGGGCATAGACTTCTGGCAGATAGGCGTGCCATTGGCAGCGGTGATTTTCCTGACAGGAGGATTTTCTGCCCATCTTATTACAGTCGGATTATTAATGTGGGTGGCACTCTGTCTTAACCGAAATATGATGAATTACAGAAGCAGAACACTAGTGAAGACATGCGATATTGTGGACCTCAACCCGCGGAAAACTCCCCGGCAAAGACTAAGCCGAGCATTCTGGCAATTTGCGGGTCGTTGTGGGGTGACGGTACCCAGAGAATCGATTGAACAAATGAATATGCTTGGCATGGCGGGACGCGGGGATGAGGCAATGGCCGTACTATATGAAATCGGAGGAAGCATCACCCGAGCGGATGAGAAGAACCCGTGTATTGAACAAGGCGATACATGGGACGAAGCAACAGGCCAAATTGTAGATATTGATCAAAACCACGTCGGTAATATCTATAATGATCGATTCATAAGGGGGCGTGAAAACACAGATTACAACCCGAACAGGAACTATATTCTGTAAGAAGAAAGAGAGGGCGTTAAATATGGAAGTTACAGCCTTGGACTATAATGACCTCCCAAACATACCCCGGGAAATGCGTCGGGCTTTGTTTAAACGGTATCTGGCAAAACTTGGTGGGTTGGCAATGTTTGACCCAAAGGCATTAGAATACGTCCAATGTAAAGCAAATGGTTTTCAGGAGTGGCTTCATCTGCCTCTTTCGCAGTGTTTTCAGCATCCACAGGTCGGATTAATTCAAGAGGAAGAGGATTTTGCATTAGCAGCTGCATTGTGGTGGCTAACTCGGGATAAAAGAATTAATGTCGGATCAAGAATGATACTTGGCCGATGGTCAAGAATGGCTCGATCGGGGATATGTAATAATAAAAAAGAAAAAGCCAGAAAGCATAAACGATTCATGTTGAGACGTGAAAACAAAATAACTGTCCCAAAGATCCGTAAACCGCGGCTATAATAATAATAGATATTATATCTATGATTAACAATAGAATCTGCAGAATAAGTAAATGAAGAAAATAATTTCCACACTCAATCTTATTCTACTTCTTATAACTGTAAATACAGGCTTGTTGAACGCCCAAATTGGTAAAAATAGACAACAGATCTTTTCTGAATATGAAATAACGGATGTAATCAAAGAAGAGAAAAAAGGAGATGTTAAGCAACTTCATGTTAATATATCGGAAGGCGGGGGGTTTTATTATTACATATTCAGCTTGCAAAACGATATTGTTGTTGGGGTTGGAGTAGTTAAACTTAATGCTCTTACTCGAAAGAATGACCAACTTCCCATTTCGAAAGCCGTTGAACTAATGCGGCGTAACAGTAAGAAGTGGATGATATTCTCCCAACAGAAACTTCAACTTGATGTTGTCATGTTTGTCTCTCCTGATGAGGGGCAACCTGAATTATATGCAACCTACTTAGATCATAAGTGTCTGAATATAAACACAAAAAAATACGCCGAAACATTTATGGGAAGTGCTGCAGTTGAGCGCTGATATTTATCGGAAGCCCGCTGAGGGCTGCTGCTGAATCATGATCAGTTTCATGCGTCGGTTCTTTTCGGCAAAAAAAGGGTCGCGGGTTTCTTCGGCAGATGTAAAAAAACCGGTTCTTCAGATTCTAAATCCACTGAACGAAGGAGAGAATGTGCTTTTTGATAATGGGGTGATACGAGTCACGCCAACTTTTATTCATATTGGCGAAGACAAGAGGATCGTCGTCTCTCAAATCAGGAGATTTCAATGTTGCCGGATCCAAGAAAACAGTACTAGTTGGGTTATATTGAGGGTGATGATAATTCTTTTTATTAGCGGAGGGATATTGGCCTGGATTCTTCAAAAATGGGTATACTTCTCGCTTTGTATGTTTGGCCTTCTCAAGGCGGTCTGGATGCTATGGAAGTGGCCTTATTGCGTGTCCATCCGCACCTCCGGGTTGTTTGGAGAGTATATCGAGTTTTCTGATCGTAAGGCCGTCGATGCTTGCGGAAAAGCGATCGAAGCGGCTATTAAATTAGGAGTTAAATGAAATACGCAGGCTTCTGGGTCCTTTTTGTGGCACTAGTGATCGATTGCATCATCATCGTTCCGTTCAACAATTATATTCTTTCGTGTATGGGCGAAGGTTCCATTTTACGGATTTTAGTGCCTAACTTGATTTGGTGGATTTACACGGCTGGACTGACCTACTCCATTCTTCAAGCCACATTAGGAAAAAAGATCCTTGGCCTAAAGGTTGTGGATCTAAATGTAAACCGCATCTCTTTTGCCCCAGCAACAGGAAGGTTCTTTGCGTCAATTCTATCGGGCCTGATTCTGGGTATTGGATATTTGATGGTCGCCTTCAACCCAAAAAAGCAGGGGTTACATGATCAGATTGCAGGCACCTTTGTGGTTAAAGCCGGCACTTAGGTGAAATACCTCGAATTCGAATCTCGGCACCTAGTTTACGTTGGGTTATTGCCCCAGCTGCATAAAACGGTGTCATTTTGAGTCAATTCGCATACCGATCTCAATACTCGGAATGCGAAATTGGATTAATTTGAATTTTATAGGTCGGTTTGGACCTAAATTTAAGTGGCTATGAATCAACTAGAGTTAAGATAAAGCCTTAATAAACAATGACTTAGGAAACCGCTGCTCTATCCTTTTGAGCTATGGGACCGATCAACGACTTGCCGAAGTCATTTACTGGCTTCGATAGAGGGTTCCCATACTCCCCTCCCATAAAAACCATCGCAAGGCGGAAGAAA
>Ga0214921_10003437_pt1 | contig 24175 bp, 21 predicted proteins | sample LL1505_MetaG_FD_177992 | JGI IMG/M metagenome (GOLD analysis project Ga0214921, IMG submission 177992) | Freshwater microbial communities from Lake Lanier, Atlanta, Georgia, United States - LL-1505 | ecosystem: Environmental > Aquatic > Freshwater > Lake | place: USA: Georgia | collected...
CGAACTTTGTTTCGTAAGAATAACTACAAGGTATATTTGGTAGATGAGTTCCGCACGAGTTGTAAATGTTCCAATTGTAATGGTGGGATATGTGAGAAGTTTAGAGTCAGAAAAAATCCAAATAAAGATGAAATACGGTTGGTTCATGGACTACTTCGCTGTAAGAGCGGTTGTGGGTTGTGGAATAGAGACCGTAATGGTTCATCAAATATCTACAAAATAGCGTCAAACGCAATAAATAACAAAGAAAGACCAAGTTATTTATGTAGAGAAACAATAAGTAATCACCCCCTTTTACCGAGTGGTGGAAGTCAAACTTTACATGGGTAGATGGAAAAGAACCCAACTTTGACCTCTTTTTGTAAGCACGTTATAAAAATTTGAGTTAATTTTGTGCGAACTTAAATGTCCAAAGGTGTAAATCTTGTAATCATATTGTAATATAGTTAGTTTATACCTAGTAGGTTATTTATTGTTTATCTTATTATACACCAGAGAAGAATCATTTTCTCAATTTTTTTACAAATGTTTTATATGAGTTTGTAAATTATATAATCATATTATATATGACTGGTACTATAAAAAATAAAACAAACAAACATAATATAACCAAAAAACACAAAAACCAATTAACAATGTGTCCAATAGGATTAAAACCATTTGAGGAAAATTTTACCAAAAAAATACCTCAAAATCAACTAAAAAAATCAAGTATGCAAAAGAAAAAAGAATTTGTAAAAGAATTATTAAGCAAATTTGCACCCAATAGTATAAAACCAGAAAACAACTTTTATGATTACATAAATTACCAATGGTTAAAAAATGTTACTTTAGAAAATCAACAAAAATATATTACACAAATTGACGATTTTAGATTAACCCAACATAAGGTTTACGAAGAATTAAATGGAATTATTCTAGATTACGTTAAAACGCACGATGATAAGCTTTCCAAAAACTTACACAATTTTTACACATCGGTTATTCATATGAACTCCAAATCATACACCAAACAATTAGCAAAAGAAGCGGTTAAAACGGTTGACGCCCTGATTGCTGAGAAAAATCCGTGGAAATTATTAGCATTTTTTAACAATGATGAAATGATAGCAAATAAAGCCCCCTTTGTTTGGTCATTAAACCCAGATGACAAAAACAGTAAAGTTTATTGCAATTATATATCGGCTCATCAATTTTCAATTTTAGATTTAAATGTATATTATGACAATGGCTCGGATATGGAATATAAAAAAAAATACAGAAGGGAATTCAAAAAATCATGCCAAAAAATATTTGATACTCTTTTAGGTCCCAACGAATATAATGGCGACTACATATATGATGTTGAAGTAGATATTTTTAATGCGTTGGGTTGCATTGATATTACGAGTGAAGAAGGTTCGACCTATAATAAAATACATGCCCACGAAGTATTAGGTAAATATGGTTTTGATTGGACAGAATTCTCAAAACATCTTGGATTTAAAGAAACACCAAAATATTTTATTACATCGAGTGTAAATTACTTGAAATGTGGTACCGATTTATTTTTACAAAACTGGGATACTCCGAAGTGGCGCTCTTACTGGGTATGGATATTATTATCGCGATTAGCAAGAATTACAAAGGATTACGAAAAATTAAACTACGAATTTTCAGGTAAATTCGAGAGAGGACAAGAACAAATCAATAAAACGGACGCGGTGAGTGCATCATTATATATGTCGGTGCCATTCAACACATTTTTAACCAATGAATACGTGAAAAAATATGAAAATTCCCAAGCATTGGAATATGTTAAAATATTATGTAACGACTTGAAGACGGTTTACAAAAGAATATTGCGTCGAAATACCTGGTTACAGCCTTCTACCAAAAAATACGCTTTAAAAAAATTAGAACATTTCAAATTTGTATATGGTAAACCAGAAGGTTTGAGAGAAGACCCTGATTTAGATTATACTGCGGTATTATATGACAATATGAAAAAAATAAATGATTGGCGACATCGAAAATTTATTGAATTGGACGGTAAAGCCGTCATTGATATACCCATGATGGATTGGAGTCAGTATCCGGTTAAAATGGCAGGAACGCAAGCGTATATTGTGAATGCGTCTTACACGCCATCTAAAAACTCTATTTATATTAATTTGGGATATATTCAAAAACCATTTATAGACATGGATGAAAGAGGCATTGAATATAATTTGGCACATTTGGGGTTCACGATTAGTCATGAATTATCGCATGCATTTGATGATTGGGGAAGTAAATATGGATGGGATGGTAATTTGAATGATTGGTGGACTGCTGCGGACAAAAAGAAATATAAACAAATACAGAAAGACGTCATCAAGCAATACGAAGAATTTGCCGCAAGAGATGGCATTACATTCGACGCTTCTATTGGGGTTGGTGAAGATTTGGCAGATATTTCTGGTATGGCAATATGCGACGAATATTTGAGCGATTTTCAAGAAAAAAACGGCGATTTAATACCTATTCGATATTTCTCTTATGAAGCATTTTACACCTATTTTGCTTTTCAACAAAGACAAGTTGTAACAAAAAAAGCACTAGCTGCGCAATTAAAAACAAATCCACACCCCCTAGATAAATATCGATGTAATGTTCCATTATCACGTTCTCAAATTTTTAGAGCATTGTATAATGTTAAAAAGGGTGATGGAATGTGGTGGCATAATACAGATACAGTTTGGTAGTAATACTATATAGATTTATCTATGATGATATTTTTTGCAATATTGCGAATAATCTTATCCTCTTTTTCTAGATCGTTATCCCCAGAACCACCCATGGATTCAATAATGAGTTTATTGTACTTATCGGAAACCTTCGAATATGATTTGTTATATTCTGGATTTTGTTCCTTGAATTTGGGTATTAAGCGTTGGTTTTTTGATACAACCTTTTTTATCATCTTCCGCATTTTGCATTGGGATTCATCTTTTTCCCAAGTATTTTCATCTTTAATATAAATGGTTTCTCTCTTTTTATCGGTACAATGAATGGGTCGTTTGGTAATGTCCATTGCATTCAGATTCTTCACAATAATATTCGAAATACCTTCCACAAAGCCAACTTCTCCCACATTTTCTAGGTCGCTCACCTGTAATTTGATAGATTCTACAAAGTCGTTTATATTCATGGCATCTTTGCATGTCTCGTTCAAGAAAAGGTTTAGATTAAATGCTTTGTTATGGGAGTTTGTTACCGTATTGATAGTATTACTTGTGTTATGAGTTCCATTTTCTAGCATTTTTATCATCATACTTTTAAAATCAGAGTTTTCCTTAATAAGCATCATGATCAGTTCTTTATCAGTTGGTTCATGATGTTTTGTTTCCTTCTCCACAACGTCGCATTTTTTATGAAGACAAGTACCTTTGCTTTTATGTCTCCATAAACCAGAATGGTGCTTGTATATATTACCACATTCGCATATGTATTCATTCATGTTTTCGGCGTTTTTCGGCGTTTTTGTTGTATCATTTTGTATCATATTCACATTGGCCAAATGTTTAGGTCTCGTTATATGTCTTTCCCAATCACAAAGCTTGCTGCATTTAAAGTCACATAATTCGCAACTAAAATTCTTGGCGTTTTTCGGCGTTTTTGATGTATCATTTTGCATCCTATAAAAGATACATAAAAAAACGCCTAAATATTTCGCCAAAAATAAAAAAAATTTATCGTCACAAAATGAAAATTATTTTTTTTGTCGTGAGACCATAAAAATCAATTATGGTCTCACGATTTAATTTCGCATAAAGTATTTTGGGTTTTGAAAATTGGACAAAAAAAATGTCCAAAATCGATTTTCCCAAAAAAGTCTTCCCCAAATTTATTCATCGTTACTACATGTGAAGGGAATTATTATTCAATAAAAAATATGATATTCACTTCACTATGTAGTAAATTTCATATTTTTTATTGGACCGAGATTTTCTAATTATATAAATTTCGCCATATTGCTAATCGTTCGTCTTCTCCTTCGCGTTTTATCAACTTGTCTACAATTTCCTTGGTAACATGAAATGGGAATTCTACCGTGAGCGACATTTCTCCTTCAAATAAATTAGATCCTGGCTTCATTAGTCGATATAAGTTCAATTTGGTATAAATAATTTCTAAACAACGTTTTAAATTTCTAACTCCGTCTTCTTTGTTACACAGAGTATCGATGATATGTCCAATCACATCATTTGGAATAATAATTTGGTCCTCATTGAATCTCACTTGTTCGCGGATTCTTGGAAGTAAATAATTGTTGGCAATTATTGTTTTTTCTTTGGACATATAACCTTTGGTTTTAATTCTATACATTCTATCCTTCAAAATAGGGTTTACCTTGCTTTCATCATTATAGCTGAATATAAACAAACATTTACTCAAGTCGAAATCTATTTCGGCAAAGTATTTGTCGTGAAATTGCGAATTTTGTGATGTGTCTGTTAAATGAGTGAGAATACCTGCAATTTCTTCACCCCTAGGAGTATCACTTATTTTATCCAATTCATCGAAATAAATGACTGGGTTCATACATTTGCTGTCAATTAAGATTTGTACGATTTTACCCCATGTACTGCCCTCATATGTGTAGCCATGACCTTCTAAGAAGCTGCTGTCTGTAGCGCCTCCGAGAGCAATAAATGCGAATGGTCTATTAAGAATTTTACTAATCCCTTCTTTGACTAAACTAGTCTTACCAGTTCCAGGAGGTCCGTGAATTGCAATCGCCGTACCAATTGACTTTGGATTGGTTAGAAGCTGACCTAGCATTTGCATAATTTGCATTTTTGCATCATTTAATCCATACACTGCCTGGTCGAGGGTTTTTTGTGCATTTTCCATAAATTCATGGCATTTATCTACACCATTATCAATACTAATGGGTAATCCTTCTATTTTATTAAATGGAATTCGCATAAATGTATCAACCCAATTCTTACTTTTATAAAATTCGCCGCTTCCAGGCTCCATATATCGGAGTGAATTGATTTTCTTCATGGCTGCGGATTTAAATTGAACAGGTATGGTCGATTCTAAAAGTGTCATTCTATATGGTTTTTCTATGCGCGTTATTTTATTAATTTCTTTCAGTTCTTTTATAATTTTCTTTTGATTCTCTAGCTCTAATTTCTCGTAAAATGAGAAATCATTCATTGTGTTTTTATCTTTTATTATTTTTCGGAAAATACGCATATTTTTCGCTTTTTGTTTTTTCTCTTTTTTCTCTAATTTTGTTTTTTGTAATTTCATTTCTTTTTCGTAAACATCGATACATTTTTGAATCGATTTATCCTTAGGGTTGTCTTGTAAGAGTTTCTTTAAATTTTCAAGGGTTTCGGAAGATTTGGTATCTTTTATAGGAGTTTCTGTTGTTTTTTCGTCGTCTGCTTTTTTATCCTTTTTGTTATTGTTTTTATTTTTATTTGATTCTTTATTTGATTTTTTAGATGCTTTTTTACTAGGTTTTTCTTCAGATTCTTCGTCTTCTTCAGATTCTGCATCAGAGTCTTCATCGGTAGACACTTCTTCGTCTTCATCTTCTGTATCATCATTGTTGTTATCATAATCAGAGTCATATTCTTCATCGTCATCTTCCCATTCATCTTCGTCTTCATCATCATTGACGCCACCAATGGTAAAGATGATATTTACTTTTCCCTTTCCTGGTTTTTCGTATATTTCTTCTTCTTCTTCGTCTTCTTCATCAACCGTTTCCCATTCAGATTCTTCCTCTTCTTCGTTATAGTCAGAATCATCGTCATCGTCATCGTCATCATCTTCGGTATCTTCTTCACCTAATGAAATTTCGTCTTCATCGTCAGATACATCAATTTTTTTAGAAGGTTTACTTTTACTTTTTTTATGTTTTTTTGAAACTGTTTGTTCTTCTTCTTCTGAATCAGAGTCTGTCAAAACCTTTTTATTTTTTTTATTGCTACGTTTGTTTTTGTATTTTTTTGGTTTTACCTCTTCTTCAGAATCATCGTCATCTTCTTCATCCAAAACTTTTTTTAATTTTTCACCAGCTTTAATTTTTTGATTGATATGTCTTGATGGAAATATTTTTGAAATAAATTTACGATATTCGTGAACATCTAATTCCTCTTCCTCTTCTTCTGAATCGCTATTGTGGTCGTTACTATCACTATCTGAATGGTCCGCCTTTTTTTTCTTTCTGTTTAGTTCGTCTAATTTTTTTGAACGTTTAGATACCATTTCTTTTTTAGATTTTTTGATTTGACTATCGCGTGTCATTGTTTTGTTGTGTAGTGTATGATATTTTTTGATTATAAATTATTATCAATTTTATTTTATATATAGTTCAATTCTGTATTTTGTAAAATGTATAATTTTACACCTTTGGACATTTACACCGCCCAAAGGGCTCGCCTCGAGCACGGGGGTTTGCGTTTTCACAGCACATTAGCTCCAATGTCTTTCAGATAATTCATATTTCGGTTGAAACCTTTTGGACAATAATATTTTTTTTCACTTTTATTTTGGTTTTTTCTTGTTTTTGATAAAGACCCACCTCTAATATTTGAGAGTTGTATTTCCCAATCAAAGTCTGAAAATACTCCCTTCAAATAATAGTTCATAAACTCTTTTATCCATGGCCTTAAAAGACGGCATCTGTCTTGTTTTGGGATTAAATGAAAGAACTCCGAATAATTTTTAGAGTTTGTGTAAAAGTTTTCAAGTTCCACACGAATATTCATAGGGACTTTTGTAATTTTAAGAAAATCAATATATTCTGATGGTTTTTCAGTTATATCATTTAACATTTTATTACACCGACTAAAAAGAAAAATGAGACAAAATTATAAAAAATAAAATTATCAATCATTTCCTTCTATATAGTTGGGTAAAAGCACCTTTTCAGGCATAGAGACACACTTGACGACCTCTTCCTTTTCAGGTTTCAGTGGTTGGTCCATTCTTTCCAGTTTGTATTCCCTTCTAAATCTTTCAGGTCTTTTTCCTGTTTTCTTGTAGTAGTTGAATACATAATGGATATTCTTACATCCGTTCTTATCACGATTGATACACCCTTTCCTGTTGTTTTCCATTTGATATGTTAGGATAGAGTGGATTTTTCTGTCTTCTCCTTTTTTATCAGGCAAATACAGATTTTTACAAAGGTCTTTTGTTTTGTATGATAAACACGATGTTCTAAACTCATCTATGTTATATACTTTGAAACGCTCCTTTAATTTTCGTTTCAATGATAAGTTTGGAGTGGAGATAAAGTTTCTCATTTGTTTTCCTATACTCCAGTCTCCTATGATAATCGTATGGTCTTTACTATACTTTTTCTCAATCATATTCAACATATTATCTTCACTTCGCTTCTTATTGATAAAAGCATACCATTTGTATTTACGAAATTGAATATTTTGATATAATGGAACTACTATATCATTGACTTCCAGTTTCTTTATTATATATTCCTTGAACTTATCCATATTACAACTTTTAGAGTTATATTTATTCAGGGTTTCTTCGGTTTCCGTAATGTGTATTTTATCCTTGTAATTTTTTAGTAGTCTTTGATATTTCAATCGCTTTGTTTCTTTGATACGCATACCATTAGTATAAGAACAAAACTTCCCTTTATCATCCATCATGGTAAATAAACTACGCTTTCCAGGGTCAATATAAATATGTTTTCCCTTTAATGCTTCCATTGATAATTCATCAATATACGGAAACTCTGGTAAGTCTTCGGTTGTTTCTGGTTTCTTTGGCGGATTTTCTTTGCGTTGTTTTCGTAATAATTTCATTTGTTCTTTTTGTTGTTGTTTCTTTTCTTCTTTGCGGTTTTCTTTTTCTTCTTTGGTAAGACCTTGTAATGCTTTCTTTCCAGCCTTTTTCTTATCTTTCTTTTGTTGTTCTTCCTCCACATAATCTTTATGAAGAAATCGCAAAGAAGTCGCATATCCATCTGTAATAATCGTATAATCAAACTGATAATTTGTTCGTGTTTGTTTCACATCCCATAAATAATCCCAGATAAACTCCTTGTTTTCTTCCAGACAATTATTCAGGTTTCCAGAAGTAGCAGTCATTATTTTACCATCCTTTACAGGAAACTTACATATTTTGAGTAATTTTTCATCTCGCTCTGTATCTACAAATAATTCTACCATTGCTTTTGTATCCACTTGAATATGTCTTGGAACAGCGTTGGATTGAATTGGAAAAAATTGGAATGCCTTTGCTTCTAATCTTTCCAGTTCTAAACACATAAATATCATATGGTTTAAATACTTGTATGGTTCGCAACACACATCATAATAATAACTGGTATCATACTCTTTTGGAACGATTTTGTATCTGGTTTCATTTATCCATGTATGGTATTTTTCATCACATAATAAAGTATTATTCAGTATATCATTTTTCACAACACGAAGGTCTTTGAATAGTTGTTTCTTGAATACCTTATTAGTAATTTCTTCCTTGTAAATTGCCTTGAAATAAGAATTGATGAACCGATTTACATAATCAAAAAAGTGTATTTTGATGTTATTTGTAATAGATGTAAGCATAGTAGTAGCATAATAATCTAATATAGCAGATAGATTTTTACCATCTTCTAATGAAAAATCATACAGATTTTGAAACTCTTGTAATAAAAGTTGATTATTTCCTTTTGGTTTTGGTCCAGAAGATGGTTTCATTATAGATTTCATCGCCATAGAAATTGTGTCGGTAGTAATTTCAGGAATAACAATATCATTATGATATTTAGATAAAACCCATAATCGTAATAACAAATAAGATTTAGAAGTGATTTTGTTTGCTCGTGAAATAGCATCTTGTAAAATCATGATATTCCTTTCAGCAATAGTGTTATCCTCATGTAAAATAGCAGTAATAGGAACTTTGAAACATCTATATTTATCAGGATTGTCCTGTTGTTTCTTCTTTTTCACCATTCTATATATTACCTAAATATTTTATTTTTAAATACATTTAAATAAATGTATTTAATTTCCCTAAATATTATCAGTATTTTCTTTTTCTTTTTGTAATTTTTCTTTTCGTTTTAAATATGCCCTTCTTCTGTATTCTTTTAATTTGTCTGGGTTTTCTTCTTTGAGTTTAGTTAAATGTATATTTCCCTTCTCCTTAATTATTTCTTTATTTTTTTCATAGTATTCTTTATGACCTTTACTATTTGTATATTTTTTTAAATGTTGTTCCAGTTCATTTATCCGTTGTTTCAATTTATCATTTTCATTTTTTAAATCATTATTATTTTCCATTTACAATATATTCCTAAATATTTTTAAATAATTTTATATATATGTATTATGTCGCATCACAGCGAAGATTATAAAGAAGTTGCTGTAAAACATTATTTAGAAGGAAAAGATGATATGCGTGATACATGTAAGTTATTCAAATGTAAATATCAATCGTTAGCACGATGGGTAAAACTATATAACAAAAATGGAAGTGTAAATAGAAAAACACGCAAAAATCATAATCTAAAAATTACTCCTAAAATAGAACGGTTTGTAAAAGATTATGTTAGAAAATACAATACAACTACATTATGGGAATTATCAAAATTAGTATATAACGAGTTTAATGTGCGTTTAACATCTATGTCTATTCATAATATACTTACAAATAACAAAATAACACGCAAACGATTACGAAATAAATATTATCCTGAAAAAAGAGAACGTCAAGAAAAAGAAGATTTACAGATATTTTACAGCACATTACATACTAAATACGATTATACAAAAACTATATGTTTAGATGAAACATCTATTTATTTGAATATGACCCTAACATATGGTAGAAGTAGAAGTGGAACACGAGTTATAAAGAAAACTAATAAATATCCATACAAGCGTTATAATTTATTATGTGCTATTAGTGCTGATAAAGTAGTGGGGTGGAAATTATATCCAGAGCGAAAAGGTGGAGTAAAAACAACAGATATATTAGAGTTTTATGATGAGTTTATTCATTCCAAATATAAAAATCATTTAGTCATTATGGATAATGCGGTTATTCATAAATCAAAACTAATACGAGAAAAAATAGAAGACGACCATAACCATTTATTATATAGCATTCCATATCATCCAGAAACCAACGCAATTGAGGAATATTTTAGTCAGTTAAAGCATTATGTAAAAAAAGAAAGCCCAAATACTTATGACGATATTTATAAGGTAATTACAGATATAATAGAGAAGAAAATAACAAAGGAACATTTAACAAATTACTTGAAACATAGTTATAAAATATATAAATCATAACTGCGTTTTGTCTCATTTTTCTTTTTAGTCGGTTAATATATTCTATATCGATAAAAATCTATACTCTTTGAAAAATATAATATAACATCGACGTAACTAAAACAGTTAACATCAATCCAGAATAAATAGTGGAATCAAATCTGTTTTTATATTCAGCGCTAATTGAATCCTTGTTAGAATTCAATTCTTTTAATTTCGTATCTAATTCATTTCTTAAATTCAAAATTTCATCATTATATGTATTTTTTATATAAGAATGCGAACTATCATAAACAGCATAACTAATATTATTGGATAATTTAGTATTCGATACATCTAAAATACTCCCATAAACGTTTTCTCCCTTACTTGTTTCAACTAATATTTTACTATATGCTGTTTGTATAGTATTATAACTTAAATCTATAGCGCTACACATAAGTTTGTTGTTAGGGTTCATAGTAGAGTCGTTACATGTTACATATCTTGCGTATTTTTTATTAAAATCGATTATTTGGTCTAAAAGAATAGATTCCGCCTCTAATGTTGTTAAACCTTCTATTTCATTCATTTATATATATGTATCTCTTATATATAAATTATTTACATAAATAAAATACATTTTTGATATTTATATTTTTGGGACCCTAAAATAATAACTTAATCCAATTAAAAAAACAATACCTACTCCTAAATTAATGGTTTTTAATACTTCTTTGTTATAATACTCTTTTGTGTTTAAATATTTCTCATATGAAGTATTTTGTAAAGAAATGATTTTGTTATTAGATTCAAAATTGGTTTTGTTAATACATAATTCTTTATCAATACAATCTTGTAAATTATTAGAAAAATTATTTGTATTACATTTATTATCCCAACTAGCGTCATTTGGATTTAACGTATCACATCTTCCTTTACTAGGCATCTTATTGTTTTTTTCAGCTTCCGAATAAAAAAAATCGTTTCCATAATAAGAAATATCTATTTTTGTTGTCATATGTTATTATATAATTATTATATTATATTTTATTCTAAACACATACCCTATAATAATCATAAAACATAGCGGTAGCACTATCACGGCGAAATTTACATACCTGTCCCGGTCTTAGACAAATTGCCAATGCTTGAGGGTCAAATCTAGAAATTTCTGGTAATTGTTTCAGTTCTTTGATATTATATTGTTTTTTTAATTCTTCTACTTCGGCGGAATCTAGAATTGTACATTCAGGTACTAATGTGTGTTTTAAAATATTAAACTGTAATCTACGAATATTATGAATCACAACGAATATTCCATCGTGGTCAAATAGATACTTTAATTTTGTAATAATAGTATCGTTTGGTTCATCTTCTGTAATTATAATCAATGTGTCTTCTTTTGTTAATACATTATCAATAACATATAAATCTTCGATTATTTCGTCTAAATTCTGTGGTCGAATTTGTTTTGCTGTTAAATAGTATTTTATGTAGGTTTTTCTATTTTTATCAAATGTATGTGTTAATAACATATCCAATTGTGAATTATTATACATGGCGTCAATTTCATTGATTCCAAAATTTTCATATTCAGAAACTTCACATTCTGAAGATAATAAATCTAGAATCGTTTTTCTTGATTTATAAATACTTAAAATACGATTACTATTAGATGACATTATATATTTTACGGTGATACTTTTAATTATATTTTTCGTTTAATTTATTTCAATTTTTTATTTCTAATAATTATAGAATGTTAGATATTATAACGATTATCAAAATAATATACTGTATTGACGCTGCTTTATTGTTTATTACTTTCAAATATTATGTATTTGCGCCTCCTTATGTGGAGGATTCATTGACGGAATAATAATTTATGTTTTATTTTTTCCTTTTGTTTTCTGATTACGTTTTTTTATGTTGCTTTTTTTTATTTTTATTTTTCTTGTTCTTTTCTTTAGTTTTTTTCCGCCATTTTGGTTTTCAAATTTTGTATTATTATCTATAATTGTTTTTTTCAAAATTCTATCATATTTTATTATAAGCGATATTTTATCAATTAATTCTTTTACAAATTTTGATTGGTCATGATTATTTATTGATGGAACAATTTTGTTAAAATAATCTTTTGTAAGCAAATTGATATCTATTTCAGGAAAAAATTTTTTACTATTTGATTCTAATAATTCAAAATTTTTATTTATTTTTTCTAATTCCATTTTGATATAATTATCATCATTATTAGCATTATTCTTATTTTTTTCTGAAAATTCCTTTATTGAAATATTTTTACATAAATCTAATAACTCATTTAATGGTGTATTTCGATATTTTTCATTGTATAATTTTTCATTTTTATAATTACTTGAAAAAAAACCGAGAGAATTATACCAAGATTCTCCTTTTGTTAATATTTTTAAAATTGCTAAATCAATATCAGAATCATAAATTTTTATATCTGAAGAATCAACTAGTGTAATATAATTTATATTTTCAATTGAATTCGCTAATTCGTCTATTTTACTCAATAATGAAGAACCTGTATTTTTACCGCATTTTGATATTGATGAAATATAAATATGGTTTTCATTAATCGTTATGGAAAAACAAAAATCGTTATTTTCTTTTTCTGTTACATAATAATCATCATTTTTATATTTTATGTCATATAAATCAGGCATAAAAATATTATCAATAATAGTTCTTATTAAATTATTTTCCATTATATTATAAATTTTTTATAATATAATTATAGAAAAATTTTTATCCTTTTTTGATTATTACCATTCCTCCTTTTGAAAAATCAGGTTCATTTGATGGTTTATTACTTTCTTTAACTGTTTCTGTATTTAAATTAGGATTTACTTTAATAGTAGGAACATCATTATTCATTTTAATTCCAAATGATTCATTTATAGTACTAGTTGGTTCTGTACTCATATTCATAGCGTCATTTTTATTATCATTTGTTGAAAAGTCATTTCCACTTACTACTTTTATATTGATTGGTGGATATGGTATCATTGGTTGTGTAGGATAATTTACTTGGTCGTACGAATTATATAATCCAGCAGTAGGTTGTAAAGGTTCATTAAAAAGAGACGCATCAACGATTTCGTTTGGTCGATAAATATCACTAGGTAAAACTACTTGTATTGTATCATTTATATCTAAATGTTCATTCGTATTTGCTTGGATAGTTATGAATTGGTTACCGATATCAGTGATTCGCCATAATCTTTTTGGACTATTATCACCTCTATAATATACTAGTTCTCCAATATTATAATTTATACTATCATTTATATTGGTATCAAATCCACCAACCATTTTGTTCTCATTCTCAAAAGGGTTATATGGAGGTGAAGATGTAGATGTAGGTGTTTCTGGACCCTCATATGCTGGAGATGTTTCAGGGTATGGTGGAGAATATGGAGAGGTAGGATTTTCGTATGCAGGAGATGTCTCTGGATATGGTGGTGATATTTCTTCTGAGGGAGAGAAATCGGGTGATGTAGGAATATTCTCCGCAATACTTACCGGTGTATTAAGTGCGTCACTACCACTTTTAGATATCGATTGTTTAATTTGATTGATAATATCTTTGGGTTCTATTTTGTCATTTGATGTCAATAAATTGATGTTTTTCGAAAAACTCATGTTCTCTAATTGTTGAATATTATCTTCTGTAATAATTCTCATTTGAACATTGATAGTTTGTAATTCTTGTATTAATAGTTTCAAAGAATATGGTACGCTAATAATACTGAAACTACGACCATACTTTGTAATGTTCTCAATATGTGTTTCATTACCATCCATAGAAGTAATAAATTTTATTGGACCATCCGCCATTGGACTCATGAAAACGTTTTTAGATGGATTATAAATAGCAACTAAACCTGTTGTATTACATATTGCCAATTTATATTTATCACCTCTTTCCATCAATGATTCACGTAAAAATTCAGCCGCACCATGTGATATTACTGAATCACGTTCCATTTCACCAATACGTAAACCACCATCATTCGCACGACCACCGACTGTTTGGCGTGTCAAGGCAGAACGTGGTCCTAACGCACGATAATTGATTTTATCTTTTACCATATGTTTCAAACGCATATAATAATTAGGACCGATGAATATTTCAGTTTCGATTTGTTCTCCAGTCATACCGTTATATAATATTTCATTTCCACTAGAATGATATCCAACTTTCGTTAGTATTTCACCAAAAACACCTATTTTAGAACCACGATTATTAAAAGCGGTACAATCAGCATAACCACCATACATAGCAGATGCTTTACCAACAATGGTCTCGACTAATTGACCAATAGTCATACGACTAGGAATGGCATGAGGATTAATAATAATATCTGGACGAATACCATCTTTTGTAAAAGGCATATCACGCTCGGGTACAACCAAACCCACAGTTCCTTTTTGCCCGCTTCGAGCCGCCATTTTATCACCAATATTTGGAATACGTTCTTCTCGAATACGAATCTTGGCTATACGATTTCCTTCCTCACCATCTGTAATAAATGATTTATCTACAATACCTAATTGACCTTTCTTTGGTGTTTTTGACATATCTATTTTAGTATCTTTCATATTTGAATTTGTTACAGTTAAACCAATTAAAACTGTTTTATCATCTACTGGTGTATTTTCACGAATTAAACCATATTTATCTAATTTGCTGTAATCGTATCCTGGTTTTGTGCCAATTACAGTGGATTCTGAATCAATATTTGTAAAAATCTTTTCTGTAGTTCCGTCACCTGATTTACTTTTTTCTTCGTGTGTTTCGTATGTAGTATAGTATGTAGTTCTAAACAAACCGCGTTTCAAAGCACCCTCATTTATTAAAATTGCGTCCTCTACGTTATAACCTGTATAACACATAATAGCAACAATCGTGTTCTCACCATATGTATTTTCTTCATGATTGATATGTTCCAAATATCTAGATTTTACCAAAGGAACTTGTCCATTTACTAAAACAACAGCTGTTTTATCCATACGGACTTGATGATTGGTATGATACATCGAACATGCTTGCTTACTTTGACCACATGAAAAAGAATTACGTGTAGCTGGATTGTTCTCGGGAAAAATACCAATATTACACATCATACCAAATATAAGGGATTCATGGATTTCCATATGAGTATGTTTTCTCTTTGAATCTTTTGTCAAATCCTCTTTATTCATAGCAATCAAAGCATTTTCGGCTTCATTTGTATCTAAATAATCCAAAATGGCTTTTCCTTCTAAAAATTTATTTAGTTTTGCTGGATTCGATTCCTCGGTTATGTTTTTATATAATTCAGCCAATTGATACATTTTATAATCATTTGGATTAAAGTTCTCGATTTTCTTTTCATTAAACCCGGAAATTAAATCATTCCATGTAAAATCATTTTCATCCAACCGGTCTTTTACAAATTTATTATCAAACGACATTTTACCAGTTTCGGTATCACGGTAAAAAATAGGACGACATAAACGACCGGCATCAGTATAAATGAAAACAGTATTTTGTTTGATATCAAAAGTTACACTAGTATAAATAGGCAATAGAGCATTACGACGAAATAATCTTATTTTTTCAACAGATTCAAATGGAGTAGTAATCGAACCTGCCCATAAACCATTAATCATTACTTTTGTCATTGTCGATAGTATCTTTGGAGTACAATCTTCTACTAATTTCATATCGATATTTTCACGTAACCATTTAATCATAGGTTCTCTAGATACTCCTTGAGTAACATATGCTGAAATAGACATATGTTTATGGATACCAATATTTCCACCATCTGGTGTATCGATAGGGTCAAACAAACCCCATTGTGTATTATGTAAAACACGTGGCCCTACCAATTTAACACTAGCATCTAAAGGTAGATTGGTTTTACGTAGATGACTCAACGCAGAATTATGGGAAAGACGATTTAGGTCTTGGACAACACCTACCCGTTTTGTATGTGTAAAAGCACCCCAATTTCCTTTGAAAGCTTTTTTGAAACCAGCTTCTAATGAACGTTCTCCAAAAAATGCTTTATAATTTTCATCAATTAATCCATAAAGATTATTCTCGTATAGATTTCTATTATAGGTAATTTTAGACTCAAATGCTAAATGTATTTGTCGTTGTTGAATAGTATAATATTCTCTAAACAAATCGTACATTAATGACCCTACTAATTCTATTCTTTTAAATTTGAAATTGTCACGGTCAGTTGGGACTTCCAAACCAGTATAAACTGATAAAAGTTTAAAGACAATATGACCTAAATAATATGCTTTTTGAATATAATTCGTTTCACCAACATGAGGTAAAAAATAATCTGATAATATTTCCAAAGCATATGGCACAGTTTTTCGTTTTGTTAATGTAGCAATATATTTAAGAGCAGTTCGTTGTGTCATAATTCCTCCAGCATCATGAACTGATGGTGCGAATATATCAATCATCGATTCATATTTATCTAAGTCTAATAAACACATTGTAATAATCTGCTTATCACTAATTATACCTAAGGCACGAAACACAATAAATAACGGAACTGGCTTACGAACATTAGGAATATTCACTACAATATTTTGGTTAGAATACGATGCGGTAGGTGCCATTATTTTTACAGATAATGTTCGAATTGGTTTTGCTACATTTTCAGAAACCGACCGGATTTCGGCTGAATATAAACTAATATCATCGTTTGATTTACGGATATAAAGCATATTATCACCGAATTTTTCTTGTGAAACTACCGTTTTCTCTTTACCATCGATGATAAAATAACCACCAACATCATTACGACATTCACCCATTGTATGTCGAACCTCACGAGGCAGACCAGATAAAATACAATATTCAGATTGTACCATAATTGGGAATTTTCCCAAAAATATCTTTTCCAACGTAAGTGTTCTCGTTTGCCTGTTTGAACCAGTCAATGATTTTTCAGTAGCTTCTCTTAGCAAACCCATTTCCATTGGACTTAACTCTAAATCAATTCTCCGTTTAGGTTTATTCTTACGTTTTACAGCTCCACCAAGTATTTCTTTATCGGCAATATCCATTTTACTATAATCGATAGGTTTTTCTTCATTTTCTGGATTTCTTTTGAAATTTACAAACTCACTATAAGCATTTTCACCATTTCCACCAATGTTCTCAATACCAACTATATTTGGTAATTCATTTTTATCTAAAATATCTACGAATTCAATATCTACATCATAATGAATTGTCATTCCATAAGTCATATTTCGAAGACGAGCTTCATTAGGATACATATAGTGAGAATTATCATTATCATCATAAATAATAGGTTTTCCAAAATATATTTTATCACCTTCTTTTCCGCCAAAATACATTATACATTGAGAACGATAATCGTTTAAATTATCATCAAAACGTGTTGAAATGCGAATAGGATTCTTTTCTTTAAATATTTGAAAAATACCATTCTTAAAAAAATCATTATAAGATTCTATATGGTGTCTTACTAAACATTGTGGATTATCTTCAAAATATTTATCGATAATTTTCCATATAGTAGAATTTTCCATTGAGAACTTTGTATATAAAATATACAATATATTTTATGTCGTTTTTTATTTATGTTGATTTGTAGTTTTTTATCAAGATTATTATATAGAAAAATGATTGATATCAAAACATGGGTAAACAATAAATTAAACGACCAAGATTTTATGCAAAAAGTAAATGTAACTACTACTGTTTGTTTCGAATTATATCGTTCTATTATATCATCATTTTTGATAATTTTTGTTCCACAGAAATGCGAAGACCATTTATGTAGTATAAAAGAGAACCTAGAATTAGATAATGAATTATATAGTAGTGGATTAGTTGTAAATTTTTTTACAATGTTCTTATTAGTGATTTTATATTATACTGAAGTAAAACGTGAAAATAAACTGATAACCTATTTAGAAGTTAATAAGAGCAAAGCATTTGATAATGATTCGGTTTGTGTCGCACTCGAAAATATAGCCAGTGAAAGACGCGATTCAATATATTTTTGGGATAAATGTTATCAAATATGTGGATATACTACAATTGGGGTTTTTATGGTGAATGCTATATTGAGTGGAATTGTTATTTATAATTATTATCTAGATGATAGAACAACTACTACTTTTGTTACTAATATTCTGTTTATGGCTATGAAATTGATGGACGTACAAAACACAGTCAATAGTGAAAAAAATATTTTTTATTCGGCATATTTGAAAACAAAAATACAATATAACGATGTTGACCCTGATAAGATGTTGATAAATGAGCCAGATGATTATATTGAACTCATTAAATTAGAAGACAATGTAAATTCAGATAGTATAGGTATCGAAAATAAAGATAATAATTTAGAATCCGTATTGGAATTTGAATATAATCTTGAAACAGAAACAGAAATTGTAATCAAAGAATTACAAGTATGATTTTTTATATTTAGAAAAAAAGATTTAGGAACAATAAAATTATAGTAATCATATAAATCAAAAAAATATCTTTTTATAATTTATATTTAAATATGAACTACATCGATACCCTATTTGGCCCATTAAGTAAACAATACTGTGTTTATTTCTATTTCTTATCAATCTTCGGATTTATTTTACTTGCCGTTTTTATTATTTCATCTATTTTCGTCGGTTTAAGTAAACGTAAAGGTGTTGATTACTATATGCAAGTTGTAGGAATTGCTTTAGGATATGGTATTTTCTATTTCCAAAACCGTCTATTACACTCCATGTGTGTAGGAACTATGTAAAATTGAGAACCTGAATAATTTTATTTATGATAAATTACATAAAATTATTTATACAAAATATTCAAATAAATGGAATCCGTTAAAAATCCGTCAATTATAGAAATTACACAAGACGAAAGAATCCAGATAATCGGTTTAGCAAATAAATTGACTATTAGTCCATCCGAAGAACCGGAGAGATTTTGTTCTCTATCGAAAGAATTATCAAAGCAATTACCAGAACGTATCATTGATATTTTATTATCGTTCTCAAAAATAGGGTCAGAGACCGGATTTTTATTAATAAGAAATCTGGAAATCGATGAAAATATACCGAAAACACCAGAGTCAAATGGTTATAAAGTAGGAGAACAAACCATTTTAGCTCGCATACAAAGTTTATTTATAAATACGATTTCGGATATGATATCATATGAGGCAGAGGGATATGGTAGATTATTTCAAGATGTAGTGCCAGTAGAATCAATGTCTAAAAATCAAACGAGTATAGGTAGTAGTGTAGAATTAGAGATTCATACTGAACAGGCGTTTTCTAAATTGCGTCCAGATATTCTTAGTCTAGCATGTTTGCGTGGTGATTTAGACGCATATACTCATATTTTACCAGTTCAATATATTTTGAATAATTTGAATCATGACGAAAAAAATTTATTACGAGAACCGCTTTGGAAAACAGGAGTAGATTTATCGTTTAAAATAGATGGTCATGAATTTATAGATGGAGACGTACGAGGTCCAATGCCTATTATAAGTGGTCATCATAAAGACCCGTTATTGGTATTTGACCAAGATTTGATGACCGGCGTTACAGAGGATTCAGATAAGATGGTGAAAAAAATAATAGATATTTACTATAAACATCGATTAAGGCATAATTTGAAACCAGGTGAAATAATACTAGTGGATAATAATCGTGCTGTACATGGTCGCTCGCCTTTTTTCCCAAAATATGATGGTTATGACCGTTTTTTGATAAGATGTTTTGGTACTTTTGACTATGATAAAAGTGAATATGCCAGAACAAATAAAAGTAGAACTATTCAGGCAATTTATAGTTAAATGGTTCACGAATATCATTTTTACGTTATTATTATGAAAAACCATTTTTATAATATAGTATAAAACGATTTGATTAATAAATGGATATTTTGTATTATAGTAATTATTGTAAGCATTGTCAAAAAACATTACAAACTTTAGTAAAAGGTAATTTAACAGACAAAATAAGTTTCATTTGTATTGATAAAAGAGTACGAGACCCAAAAACAAATCAAGTATTTATAACTTTAGAAAATGGTGGTAAAGTCATTATGCCTCCAAATATCCATAGTGTGCCAGCATTATTGTTGGTGAAACAGAATTATCGTATATTATTAGGCGACGAAATCATAAAACACTTTCACCCACAAATGAAACAAATTAATGATATGGCTACGAATTTTAACGGGGAACCAATGGGATTTCATTTAGGGGGTTCTAATGGTGGTTGTAATATTATGTCAGAACAATTTACATTTTATAATATGTCACCTGATGAATTAAGCGCAAAAGGGAAAGGCGGAATGCGACAACTATATAACTATGTTGCTGCGAACGATGATATAAAACTAATTAATACACCACCTGATAATTACCGACCAGATAAATTATCTAATAATGTTACCATCGATAAATTACAACAACAACGTTTAGATGAAATTGGTACTATGTCTCAAAAACAGCCATTTTTATAAAGTCTATAATAATTTTATTTTCTATATTTTTATTTATATTTTTTTCATTAGTACAAAACAATATAAAAATTTCACTATTTAAATATATAAATTCTCTATCATGACCGATAAATCAACTATATTAAAAGCATTTAATAATCATTTTTTCGATTTTTTAGCAGATATTATTCGTGTATTTCCAGATAATCAAGATTTAGCGGTAGCAAAAACTAGTTTCGAAACCATTAAAAAGGCAAATCCTACTATTATTTTAAAAGCATGGAAAGCCTATGTATATTCTCCATACAAAGATGTAATTGACGCAGGTGATATTACATATTTTTTAGAAAAAGATTATAGTAGCGATTTATCTATTTTGGCTAATTCTGGTGAAATAATGAAGATTATCGATAAATTACGCCAACCTATTAAAGAGATGGATGCCGTTAACAAAGAACATTCTATAAAGTATATTCAAAATCTTAGTAAATTATCTATGTTATATGTATAGATGCCATATATTCATTTTGGTAATCAAGTCTTTTCTGGTTATTCACAAGGGATTCAAAATATACAAATAAAAAAAATCGGTATGAAACCACTATTTACATCACAGTCAGCTATGTATTATAAACCAAATAGTTTGGCTAGTGGCGGGGTAGGTACCGTGCGTAATTCTAGAAGCAAAGCTAGATTTACATAATTTATATGCCATAAAAATAATATAGTAAAATGTAGTATATTATTCATAAATCTTTAACCATATAACCGTCGATTCTCATTTATTATAAACAAAAGTTCTCTAGGTTCCATTTTATCAAAATAGTCCAATACGGATTGAAATGTTACTTTTTGTTTAGAGTCTATCTGCGATTTACGTGATTTACGCAAACTAGCCAAATAAATATTTTGATGTATTTTATAAATGAACGTCATATATTTATCATGTATATCATGTTTTTTATCAACATAAAATAGCATATATGCGGCATGAACATTGGATACATAATTTAAATATTCATTTTGTATATTATTAAATATTTTTTTCATAGATGGATAAAATTTCAAATAATTTTCAGTTTGACCAATACGTCGCAAACAAAAATAATAATATTGTAGATTAGGAGCAATTGTTCTCGATAATTTCAAATATTCATATTCTTGATTTTTTATAGTTGTATGTTCTCCTGTAGTTGTATTTGTTATTATAATACCCTTTACAAAATCTTTTTCTATTAAAAATAGATTTTTAAGCTTTTTTGATGAATCGATGTTGTATTTATGAATATCATATTGTTTTGGATGGTTTATAATGCCCTCTATATCTTTTATAAAAGACCAATTTTTATAATTATGTGGCGAAACATATACTGCATCATTTGGATAAATATAATATACAGCCACTAAAAAAATCGTCGGATAATCAACTGGTAATACTATTTTGTTATTTGGATGTTGTAATATAAATGTATATGAAATCGATTTACAAAAATATTCTAGTATTGGCAAATCGTTTAATTCTTGACCTTCATTTGCCCGTAACGCATCTAAAAACATATTATAAAACGTTTTATTTTCACCATTGCTGCTATTTGATTTCCCATAAAACCAATAATTACAACCAATCGAATTCTTTGTAGCAATTTCCCATCGTTTGATACTTTTATCATAAAAAAGATTTATCATTATACCTTCTATTAATTCATTCACGACTATCGAGTCATCTTGTAATAATGAATTTTTTTCAAAAAATACACTTTCATTTATCGATTTTGGTGGAGAAAAACATAATAATTTTCTATCTAAATAAGAAAAAATAACAGAACGGTAATTTCGAATTTCAATATCATCGAAACATATATAGTTCTTATCATAATTAAAAATATAATAAATATTATATTTCGATGAATTAACTTTTTTATTTACTTTTAATGATTTTATATTAAAATCTATTTTATATGAGTTTGTTAATATTGTTTGCATAATCTTATACATATTATGTAAATATCTTTATTTGTTTTATTAATATTGTTTAATATCAATATTATATACTATTCCATTTTGGATAGTCTTGATATAAAACACTTTTTCTTTATCAGTATTCAATTTATTTTTTTCTATTGAAGCTGAATTTATTTCGGGTATGCCATCGTCGTTTGGTATCTCCATAAACTTATCATTCCAATCTTTCATTACAAATACTTTTTTCTTTTTATCTGTTAAAAACTCCAACTCGTAATAGGGTATATTATAATTTTTATGTTGGTTACTATTATCAGTGTTTATAATTAAATATTTATCACATAATCTTCCTAATAGTTTTGATTTTAGTTCTTTATAAACTCTACCTAATTTCATATTTTTCACTAAAACAATATTCATTTTTACATTATAAGTATAAAAAATTTTTATATATTTTTTATATAATAATAAATATTAGACAGTTGAACCAGAAATGAGTATTTGTTTCATAATGATGAATAAAAAATTGATAAAACTGTAATACAATGTTTTTTATATAAAATTTATTATATTATATAAAATGAATTCAATGACTATAGAATCTATGTTAGTTACAATAAAAACACAACGTGAATATTTAATTCAATCAACTCTTGATAAAATAAAATTGTTACGTGAAAATGAAAGATTATCAGCAGAATTGACTTTTAATTCTGTTAGCTTAGAAAAAATACGTAAAAATCATCATAAAGATTTATTAAAAAACATGGAAATAAATATTATTTTAGAAAATAGAATAAATGAAATTACTAAACAAAATCAAGTATTGATTGATGAAATAACAAAGATAAGTAAAGAATTATCGAATGAAAAGCGTAAACATGCGGAAACTACATATTATTATGAAGGTCGATATTACGATGGAAAATGTATATGTATTAAAGATGAATATGTATGTCCACATTGTCGCATAGAAGGAACCGATATAAAAGAACCAAATAATGAAATCAAACAAGAAGATATCGCAATTGTATGTAATCGAATTGATGATGATGATGATAATGATAATGATGATGATGATGATGATGATGATAATGATGATGATGATGATGATGATGATAATGATGATGATGATGATGATAATCATGATAAAACTATAGTTGAATATACTAATACTATTGAAATTGATAATACATCAACACAATATGATATTCATGATGAAACATTACCATTAATAGAAAGAATAGACCGTTGTCTTAATAATAATAATAGTAGTGAAAATGAAACAAATGACTCGGAATTATCATTATGTTATGATAATAAATTTGATTATAATCATAAAAAAAACGACGACGACGACGAACACGAAGAATTCGACTATTTTATGTCA
>Ga0214921_10003439_pt1 | contig 24171 bp, 18 predicted proteins | sample LL1505_MetaG_FD_177992 | JGI IMG/M metagenome (GOLD analysis project Ga0214921, IMG submission 177992) | Freshwater microbial communities from Lake Lanier, Atlanta, Georgia, United States - LL-1505 | ecosystem: Environmental > Aquatic > Freshwater > Lake | place: USA: Georgia | collected...
ATAATAAATTATTATAATATCCAGTCGGGAACCTTTTCTTTAGTTTTGATACCCTCATGGACATCAAAATAATAAATTATTATAATATCCAGTCGGGAACCTTTTCTTTAGTTTTGATACCCTCATCATACACAGGATTAGAATCAATCAATAAAGTACCACAATATTTAACAGGCTGTTTACTATAATCAACTAATGAAAATATACCACGTTTACTAGTATAAAATAATAACCATTTAAAGTTTTCCCAAAACTCTGTTTCATGTTGTTCTTCTTTACTTCCTATATGACTAATTTCATGTAATGATACAAATTTTAGTATATTAAGATCATGAAATTTACCATTGGCATCTCTCAAACACATAACAAATACACTACCCTTATCCATAATGTAAGCAGTATCGGGTGGTTCTCCATTTGGTAAATTTTCACCATTACTTCCAGGTTCGCCTTCTTTAATATAATAGCCTTCTTGAAGTTTACTAGGATTATATCTTTTTATTAAATTATCAACAAAGTATGTTACTCTACCAAAGTTTTGACCATTAATCCTTTCAGTCTTTAATTGTCTTATAACTTTATATATAAAATAGTTGATAGAATCTAATAATTTAGCAGCTTTATCTGGATCTTTATCCGATATAACTTTATAATCTATACCATCTATATTTTTAGTTAATTTGGTAGTAAAAATAGATTTATTAGATTTATAAAATATTAATAATATAAAAATAAGTAGAATAGCTGCTATGGTACATAGTGAAAACTTTTCATTATATGTTATACGACGTGATTGGAATGTTGAGTCCATTGATTTCCCACTTGATGAAATTTCGATTTATAATATAGATAAAGTATCTGATCTATTAAAAAAAGTTCAATTGATTTTAAACATAAATCCTAAAAGATTTCATGTTCGAGGCTTAACAATACCGTTTGAAAAATGGATCAAAATAAATAAGATAACTGAAGAAACAGATAAAGAAAATGAAGTAAATGTAATTAATCAAATAAATGAATCTAATAATTTAACTACTAAAAATATTTCTTTAGGTATATCACATTCATCTAATGATAATATATACCCTACTTTAGTCTATAAAAAAAATATAATAAATACAGATTTACCTTTACATGCCTTTCATCAACAAGGTATATCAATAATATATGATATACCATGTGATAACCAATATATATTATTTAAGAAATTAATTATTGATACTACTGATAAATTTTTATTTGAATTTGCACCATTAAAACAAGCTGTAATAATTTTATTAGATGATTTTGTTGAAGAAAATACTCAAACTGCTAGACATATTATGCAAGACTCATTTATATTTGAGCGAGTGTTTGAAGGTTTTATTAAAAAATATTTTCCTCTAATGAATGTTATTGATTTTCAAAACTATTTAACAGGTAATATAGATAATTCAATCGACAAAGTATCTAATATAATAGAACAAGAAGGTAAAGTATTCGATGTGCTTAATAAATTCTCAAATAAAAAAGCTCTAGATATTTTAAAGACAAATAAATTTATCAGTTCCGTAACTTTATCTGTTGATAGATCAATAACACAAACAACGATTAATTTAAGAAACTTATTTGATAAATTACATATAAGTCCTTTATCTCAAACTAAAGATTTACAAATTCATATGTTATATTATGAATTACCTATAGAAAAGACAGCTAAAAAATATATATTACATAAATTAAGATCTAATTCACAACAATTTAAAATATTAGCTAAATTTAGAGAAGGATTAACTATAATCAGAGTTCTTAATAAACAGATAGAATATATCAATATAAAAGAAACAGGTGATTGGTCAATAACAACCAGTTGGAAAGAAGAAAATAATATGATTATAGAAGATATAGTTAAATATTGTATTAAAAGTTCAATTATTGTAATCAATCATATAAATACTTTAGTACCTTTTTTTGCTAAAGATAATATAATTGTCATGGATAATTCTAATAATAAGATAACAAGTATTACTGTATCTCTATTATGGACTAGAACATTAAATTATATAGAATTTAGATTATTAAGACAACAATTTAATGAATTTATTATGGGTGAAATGGCTGAAAGTAGAACATCTCCTATTTTAGAAGTGATGTGGTATAAAGGAGTAATTAATCCTTGTGTAATTAAAATATATCATAGAGTTACAGATATTAAAATAGAAATAATAGAAACATCTCCTAAAGATTATGATAATATTATAGGAATTCTTTTACCATTTTTAGCATTTGTTAACGATAAAATAAATAACTTACCTAAAATTAAAGAGAATATAAGTCAAAAACTTATTCGTAAATTACGTGAACAAGATTCACAATTATATGATAAACTTAAAGAAGGAAATATTTATTCTAAGAAATGTCAAGGAGTTAGGCAACCTATAATATTGACTGATGAAGAATATAATAAATTAAAACCTAATCAAAAAAATGATATATATAAATATTGGAATTTTACACGTAACTCTCCAGCATATTATACATGTCAAATAGATAAATCTTCTGGTAAACCTTTAATTATGAGTTTCTTAACAGGTATTCACGAAGATAATTATTGTGTACCTTGTTGTAAGAAAAAGTTACTTAATGAATCATCTAAACATCATGACAGAGATAAAGAATGTATGTCATCACATGTTTATTCTAAAATTAGTAAATCAACTAATTCAGGTTATATTTTTGTTTCAGGTAAAATTATATCTGAAGGTAGATTAGGTTATTTACCTAATACTATAATTGATTTAATGGAATCAAAAGATTTTAATGAAAGTAAATTAGTTAATATTGATTCATCTAGTGAAGATGAAGAATATGAATATGATGAAGATAATATAAATGAAAGTGATGAAGATTTTTATTATTATGAAGATGATGAATATAATATTAAAGATAATATTGAAGGTGGTAAAATTTTCAAAGAAATTTTCAAAGAAAATACTAAAAAATATGTCAATATTAATATAGGAGGAACAGATATTAAATTACCAATAATAACTACTAATGATGATAACCAATATGATCATGATAATCAAATAGATACTAAAGAACAAATAAATAATCAATCTAATAATTTAATAAATAATAAGATAGATTGTTCTGATATTTATCATATTAATAGTTCTATAACTACAGGAGGATATAAAATAAAAAAAGATTCTCCTGTAGATAAACAAAGAGATATAAACTTAGAAAATAATGTATCTACTATATATATAGATACTAACTTATCTCACTTTTATGCTTATGGTGTAACTCAATATTTTAATTCTATAGAAAATGCTGGAATAGTTCATGCTATTGTTCATGCTATGAATATTAGTATAGATGAATTTATTAATGGTATACTTAAATATATTAAAAAATCTGAAACTATTCATTCATCACCTATATTAGCTGATGCTCTAGTTAACATATTTATAAAAAATGTAGAATTTTATGATTGGGATGCAGATTGGGTTACATTATTTGCTGATCTAGTTTTAGAAGTTTATGATATTAATATTATTATATTTAGACCTAATAATGATTCAATCAGAATAAGATACAATTTATCACCTAAAATATTTATAATACAATATGATTTTGATAAAAAAATAGAGTTTTATCCTATATATAGAATTAATGCAGTTAAATTTAATAAAACTGGAGAGATAGAACAAAAAATATTTGAGAAATTAAGTGAAATAGATAAACTTATTCCATATAGTACTCACAATGATTTAACTGCTATTCAAAAATTAGATAATATAACGATTAAAAAACAATTAATTAATATGAGTAATAAATGTTATGCAGTTATATTAGAAATAGATAAACAAGAATGTTATATACCTGTAACATATTCACATTTAGTTAGTAGAATTCCTATAGAATATAAAGTATTTAAAAGGTCAGATTATACATTATCACTTGATGCTGCTCGTAAAGTGACTAAAATATTAAAAGGTAAAACAAAATATACATTATGGATATTAGATTCATCTTATAAAATAATAGATATAAAAAATACTTTAGGATTGATAAATAATGTCAGTGATGATATAAAAAAAAATTCAAAATTTATAGGATACTGTCATGATGATATGAATGTTTATTGTAATGATTTAACAGATGCTGATTTAAAATCTAAAGATATAGAATTGTATAATTTACCTAGATACATAAATGATGTTGATTATGATGAAATTAATGAAGCAATATACAAAAATAAATCTACAAGTGAAAAAATAACGGATTTATATTCTGATGGATATTATAACCAACATTTATATAAACTTATTAAAATAGAATTAATCAACTTGATTGATAATGGTAAAATTCATTTCGATACAGTTAGACAAATGAGTGTAGATCAATTAGTTAATTTAATACCACATGAGATTGATGACAATGCACGAACAGATTCTAATATAATTATTTCTTGTACTAAAGCAGAACTAAAACATTGTTCAGAAACAAAGTTAAAAGTACCATCTAATTTTAGAGATTATTGTGAGATATTATATCATGAAATACATAACCCTATTGTTAATTTTATGGAAAATCAAAGATCATTAGTTATCTCAGTTTTACAGTTTGAACAAATGCAAGGTGAAAAGATTACTATTAATTTAGATCAAAATGAAGATAATTAATAGAAATAATTTTTTCTAATTGTTCGAATGGTATATTATTATTTAAATATTTTAATCATTTTAAATTAGATGACATACTTACGATCTCAATCAGAAGAATAAATTTAATGTAATCGTTAAATATATTATTATTTTGTTTATTTTTACATATTATCCATAATATATATAAAATTGAATCAATATTTAGTTATTATAACTACTAATAATATGTCTGAAATTACATATAACCCAATCGATCCTGATAACTTGTTTAGTGAAGAAGAAACAGTAATTCAAATAAATGAAGAATCTATCGTTAAAAAACAGATAATAAATCATGAAATAATCAAAAGCTTTCTATCTGATGTAAAAGTCTTTTGTATAGAATGTCAAATAAAAGAATTATATATGGATGATATATCAACTGAAATTTACACATTCATAAAATTAATGTTATGTGGTAAATATCGTGATTATATTATTCATCCATTAGAAGTACTTCCTTTAGTAAGAGAATTTATAGATAAATATAATAATGATATAGATGATACTTTTAAAGCATGTATACCCATAATAACTTCTTATTATATTATGAGAGAAATATATTATAATATTAATGTTAATGCATCTGATTTCGAAGACATAACAGCTGATAGTGTAGAACATATTCTAGAAGTATTAAAGAGTGATTCGATATCATCTACAACAATAGATTTACATGAAAATTTATGTAAGATCGATATGATGATGACTAAAAAAACAGTTACTCTCAATTTAGGAATAGGTATAATAAAATTAGCTAAATATGATGTATATTCTACTCTCAAAGATTATGGAATAAAAATTAACTGGAATATCATCAAATATTTACAAATAAATGAATATGTCGATTTAATGGATGTAAATGAAATGGTTGTAGATTATGATAGTACAGATATGAATGGTAAAATATTATTAGAAGTAACTGAATTATTCAAACACTCTACTCCTATATTTCGACCTTATTATGAATTTATTATAGAATTAATTAAAGATAAACAATTCGATATTAATAAGACATGGATTAATGAAGAATATACTTATACACCATTTAGTAAAGATATATTATTTAGTAGTATATTTTATTTAAATGATACATTTCTTAAAACAACTGATCTAGCAAATGAAGATGAAGATCAAATTACTAGATTATATATATATGCATCTAAAATATTAAATGATAGTGAATTAGTATAATAATATTCTATTTTTTATTACTTTAATTAAAAAATGACAGATTTTGAACCATTCGATAAAATTAAGTCAAATATATCTAGTGTTCCTACAAGTACATGGTATAAAGAAATGAAAAGATGCTTATTTATTTTTATTCTATTTTTGTTAATCAATTCACAAGTATTTATTTCTCAAATATTATCTAAATTTCCAGATGCTACAGATTCAGGATATAATACTAATAATAAAGGGGTAATAATTCAAGGTATTATATTAACTCTAGTATATTTATGTATAAGTATATTAGTTGATCAAGAATGGGTCTAAATATTTTTATAAATAATATCAAAAAAAAATAACTTAAATATCATTAATTCATCTAACTAAGTTCTTCTAATGCAAATTTCATATCTATGTTAAAATCTTCATCTAATCCAACTCTAACATCACCATCTTTTCTTTCTGTATGTTCTATAATATATTCATCATCAGAATCAAATTGTTCTTCTTCTATTGTTCTATCATAACCATGAATCTGTCTAAACTCAATATCATTAAGTGGAATATCAATGAATATTTGTTCTTGATTACGTCTAAATATTTCTAGTAAGTAATTATATATAGCTATAGTAGGTCGTCTATCAGCCATTCCTCCTTGAATATTAACTTTACCTTTATAAGATATTCTAACTATTATTTTTTTTTGTGGTTTTTCTACAGTAGGAACATTAAAAGACAATACAATAATAACTGCTCCTATTTCAAACCTTGTGTTAAATACATAAGGTTTATTATGAATGAATATATCTTCATCAGGTGTTGTAGGTTGAATTACTAAAGGTCTCAATCCATTTTCATTTTGCGATTTAATTATATTTGTAAATATCTCATTTATTGAAGCTAGTTTAAGATGATAATTATTAGTCAATAAAAATTTATAATTTATCATACTTATTGATACAGGATTTATTATTTGTGTTGGTATTTTACATACTCTTCTTTCATATTTTACTGTTTTAATAAGTATATCCTTAATATCTTCTAAATTCTCTAATAAACCTCCAGGTATTTGTATATTTGATTTTCTAAATCGTTTTACTTTATATACTTTACCAGGTTTAGCATTAACTATTATACTTTCATCTAATTTAACATTGTATTGTATACAACTGTTCATACATTTACCATTACCACTTTTCTTTCTCTTCTTTGACATTGATAAAGCTCCTACATCTTTTTGTCTTTTATTTCTCTTTTTGATCTCATAATCAAATAAGACATGTAAACCATAATTAGATTCTATAAATGGAATATCTTTAGTTGGTCTAAGTTTAGGTCCATATATTGATTCATCTAGACCTGGTTCTATTTTGCATCCTGCTGTAACTAGTGTAACAACAATAGGTATAATAGGATTTGTAAATCTAGATCCTTCTGGTGCTTTATATGTATAATCAAATTCTATTATAGGAACAACTTTGTTATTAAGTATTATAACTATAGGATTATTAAATTGTTTAGGTATAATTTCTTTTTGTTCGTTATTTAATTCATCTTCATCAGATTCTATATCTGGATTATATGCATGATATTTAATTTTATCAAATGATATTTTACCAAAACTTGGGTCTGTAACACTTTCTTGACATGAAGGTACAATAATATCCATAGAGTTATTTAAACAATTGTTTTTCAATTCAATTTTATAATTTAATCATATTCATCTCGTAGATCAGCTATAGCATCTATAGTATTAATCTCTGATGGAATAGTTCTACCATCTGATAACATAGTTCTTGATTGTCTTGATTTATGATGCATAATTGCATCAAATAATAACTCTAATCCTAATCTAATAGGAGGACCTATTTTATATTCTCGCATAATTCCACTAACGAATTCAGTAGTTTCAAATTTACGTCTTCTTAATCTTTGTTTAACGTTTACATGCCAACCAGTCATATCTATATAAGAACCAAAAAATTCACGTTCACCATTAAATACAGTTTCTATACCATATGCTGCAGCAGATGCAAGATTCTCAGCTAATCCAAAATCTAATATTCTATTATTCTTATATTGTAATGTAGTTCTAACATCTCTAATCAAATTATCACTATCATTCATAGTAGGCATTGGAACATGACGTAAATCCTCACCATCTACTTCTAATATAGATCTTAATTCAGATATTTCATTTAATGCATTTATTTTCCAATCTCTACTTCTCTCTTCTTCTAAACTAAATCCACTCTTATTAGTATCCATTTGAGATAATACATTGTTAATATGATATTGTGTTTTTTGTTCTTCAGTAAAGTCTTTTAATCCATTTCCATAAAGATCATAATTAGGATTAATACCCATTGTTGATGCTAATTTTTTACCTTTACTAGATTTATGTGACTTAGAGCTTTTAGAACTATTAGAACTAGAATAACTACTTGTACTAGATATTGAACTAGATATTGAACTTGAACCAGAACTAGATCTTGAACTGGAACCAGAACTAGATGCTATACTAGAACTAGAACTTGAACTTGATTTACTTTTCTTAGAACTTTTTTTAGAATTTATAGATTTTTTACTCTTTTTACTTTTTCTATCAGATGAATCATCAGAATCACTTTCTGATTCAGACTCAGAGTCATAAGTATCTTCACTATCACTATCTGAATATTTATTTTTCTTACTATGTTTACTATTTTTACTTCCTTTACTACTTTTACTAGCATTACTTTTGTTTGTATTTCTTTTAGAAATGACATCTGATTCTAAATCTATATCTAAATTACCCAATAATGCATTAACTTCTCGTACACAATCTCCTCCCGATGTTTTACTTGATTTACTCATTAAAGTTGATCTATTTTTTCCTATAATATCTTGTTCAAATTTTTGTAAATCTACTGATTGATCTATCTTTGTTTGTTTTTTTAACAAACTAGATAATCCTGTTAAATTTTTAGGTGTGTCTAATCGTTTTGACATCTGTTTTGTGAAACATCACTATTCTTGAATAGAAATTATATTTTTATCTTTAATTTGTAAAAAATTATTATTACATTATTTTAATCAAAAGATAGAATTATAATATTTAATAATAATTCATTATGAATAATTTAGCATTATTTGCTAATAATTTACAAAATGAAGAAGATATGTTAATTAAACCTATCAAGTTATTAGAACTTAACGAAATTGATGTAAATAATCCTACTTTAATATTAGATAAAAATATAGAGAATATAACTTTATTATTACAGAATTTAGTTGAACAACAATCAAAACAACAATCAAAACAACAATCAAATCAACAATCAAATCAACAATCTATACAACAATCTATACAACAAACAAAACAACAATCAAAACAACCAAATAAAATAAATAATATATTAGATGAAAAAATAGATAATAATTTAAATGTAATAGATTCTCAAATTGTTAATAATGAATCAAATACATTAAATAACTTTAATAATTATTATCTATCATTTGATTGTGCTTGCGCTACTCTAGGTTATTTATTAACTGAAATAGTGGATATAGATATAGATAACTTTTTCTTAGATAAAAATATTATTAATCCTAAATCTATCAAACTTAAATTAATTAAGTATGGTGTTATTAATTTAGTTGAAGGGTTTTTAGTTAAGGAAGTTCCTATACGAAATCAAATATTTAATCTTAGAGTATTTCTAGATTCTTTAGTTAAAGATATTAATATTGAATCAATAAATGTATTAGTCGAAAATCAACCATCTATTAATGAAAATTCTAATCTTATAGAAAGTGGTATATATATGTATTTTGCTATGGCTAAATCTATAGTTTCAGTTCCAGCAACATATAAAAACACTATATGTTTTAATAAAACACTCAGTATACAAAATTATTATGAAAAATATTCAAGAACATATTCAGCAAATAAAAATCATTCAGCTGATAATTTAGCATATTATTTTAAAGTAAATAACTTAGATATTAATTTAGCTAATAAATCATTATATAATCATTTAGGTGATGCCTTTATGCAATTTATATATATAATTAAGGAAAAAATAATTTTAGTAAATGATAAATATAATAAAAAAAGTGTTAGATTTATTGAGAAACCAATAGAAATCAAAATAGAAAATAATAATAAACAAATAACAGATTTAACATTTTTAAAAAATAATGATAAAAAATTAACACAATATAATACACAAAGTACATTAAAAAAAATTGATAAAAAAAAATCAAAAAAAAGAAATAATAAAATAGATACACAAAATGTTGTTTTAACAGGTTAATTTAAAAAATATTATTATTTTTTATTGTAACGTTTCAAATCTTAAAGGTAATCTTACTCTTCTAGATCCTACATAAATAGATACACCTACAGGTTTTTCTACTATGTAACTATTATTAATAGTTGCATATACACTAAAATCTGTTGGATATGAAATTGATTGTGTGTGATAAACGAAAGAATTAAAAGCATTATTAAAATTAAAATTGTATATATATCCAGGAGGTAATGGTTGTACATCAGTTAAAGTAAAACCATGTTTGTTGTATAATCTTGGTAATACATCTGTTTTAAGATAAGGTGGTGGTAAAGTATTAGTTATTAATTTATAAATATATATTATATCTCCAATATTTGCAATTTGATTACCCTCTTTATATAAAGATATATCATTATTAGATAATGCATTAAAAAGAAATATAGTATAAGGAATATCTAATACTGGATCACTAGGTGGTTTATTTATATCATTAACTAAAATAGGATCAGTGAAGTCTAAAGGTATAGAAAATGTAAATGGATCTGTAGGTAAAGGAGTAACTGGATAAAATTTTTCATAATATACTACAGAATTTGAGTTATTACTATCGTATTTATCTGATGATGATTTAAAATTCTCAAAACATATAACATCGTTATTATCTAAATAATTTAATGGTAATATATTATCAATAGCATAAGCATATATAGTTAACAAAGCTGGATTAGTATATGATATATATACTAAATAATTATCATCATTAAATGATATATTATTATCTGGACTACCAAATTTAATTGTTAAAGTTTTATCTAAATTATAAGGTTGTTGTAAACTATATAAAGGATTATATGGTATCATAGCTAATAATCTATTATTATCAGTACCATAAGGTATATTTTCTATTTTACAACAAAAATGAAAATTATTGATTGAACCTAAATATGATTGAAATTTAATTTCATCTATACTAATTGTTATTTCATTTTGATATATATTATTTACATAAGTAAAATCTGGCATTTTAGTAACTGGTATAATTACTGAATTCATTAATTCTATATTAATTATTTGATCTAGTGGAAAATTTAATCCTATTATACCATTTTTGCTTGATTGTTGATTTAATCCTAATAAAAATCTTATTCCATTAGAAAAAGAATATGATCTATCCCTATATCTACTATCTAATGATAAAAATATATTTATTTTTGATTTATTTGTATTAAAAATATTAGAAATATTAGTTTCATTAGATCTAAGTTTATTAATACTATTACTTACCATTCTATCAATACGCATATTAGAAATTAATTTATTTTCGCGTTCATTAAATAATGTTTTATCGATTAATTTATTAGATAATTTTTCAGGTTTATTTACTTGATTAGTTATATCATATATTTGTCTATTATGTATTAAATCATCTGATATATTAATAGGAATTGAAGATCTTTGTTTTTTATTATTCGTTCTTTTATCATCCATTTTATTCAAAAAATAAAGAGTTTAATTAAATATAATTTATTTTTCATTATATAAAGTTTTAATACGTAATGGTATACGTATTCTTCTTGATCCTACATAACAATTTACAGTTTTAACTGTAGGTGGTTTTGTATTAAAAATTATATTGATATATATTAAACCTATATATGGCATATTATTTGGATCCCATATAGGATTATTAACCCAATCATAGTTAATACTATAAGAATAATAATTATAAGAATTATAATTATTATTTTGAATAGAAAAAATATTCCATCCTTCTACTCTAGTTAATAATGTATAATTATTTGGATAATCAGGTACTCTATCACTTTCTACTGATTTTATTATAATCGTATCACCAATATTTGCTATATTATTTATATAACCTAATTTTAAAAAATTTCCATCTACACCATCAAATCCAAAACCAACATTATTAGCTAAAGTATATGGATTACCTCGAGGTGCATTTATATCATTAACTAAAGGTGTATTTAATAAATCGATAGGTATAGTAAATGTATATTGATTTATAGTATTTGTTACTGGATAAAATTTATCTTTTGATAATATTGAATTAGGATTATTACTATTATATTCATAATATGAAGATGTAAAATTTTCAAATGCTATTACATCACCATTAGTTAACGTAGATAATATATTATTTGAAACTGGATCTGTAGGTCCACCTACTTCTATTGTAGCAGGATTTGTATAATACATAAATAATTGTAATACATCTTCATCTATATCCGCAGAAATAGTAGGAGTGAAAAAATTTAGAGTTAATGTTTTATCTAAATTTACAGGTTGCGGTAATTTAAAAATTGCATTATAAGGAATAGGTAATTTATATCTTATAGAGTCATAATCTGTTATATTAAATGTAAAATGAAATCTATTAATTGGATTAATATAAGATTGATTATATATTTCATTTATTAACATTGTTATTTCATTAAAATAACCATCGTTTTCATAGGTTACATTATTTTGATTTTTTTTAGGAAAAATTATTGAATCCATTACTTCAATTTCAGTTACATAATCTAATGGATAATTAAGACCTATAGTTCCATATGAATTAGTATTTTGATTAAGAGCTAAATTATATCTCAATCCATTTTTGATAGATAGTGTTCTATCTCTATATCTACTATCAATTGATATAAATAAATTTCTTTCATGTGTTTTTGTGGGAGGATTTTCTTTCATATCATTTAATATTTCATATGATGAATCATTTATATTAGTATAGTTACTTTTTTGTTTATTTCTTGTATAAACTCTACCTGGATCATTATCGATATCATTTATTTCTTTTTTAATATTATCCATTGATGATAAAGTAGATTTTTCTAGAGGCTTATTTGTTATAGTTTTAATAAGAGAATTTCTTAAAATATCATCTTCTACTTTAACTGGAATACTTGATCTCTGATTTATATGAGAAGAATTATTTATCATATTATTATAATTATTTAGTGATGTTTTAGTATCTAATCTTTTTTGTTGTTTTGAATCTCTTGATGGCGATTTACCATGAGAATACATTTAGATTGAAAAACAAAATATATAATATTAATTTTTTTTTAGAAATAATAATATTTTCACTTGAACAAGTAATTTTTTTATCAATAATCACTTTCTTTTAAAATGACTACAAAAGTTAAGTCAATTAAATCTTATGTTAATCCTGAACTAGTTACATCTTTTAATGAAATGTTAAGTTCAGGAGGTAGAGCAAATATTAAAAGATTATTTCCTAAATTAGCTAAGATGATGAAATCATGTGTTGTAATTGAACGTATTCTATTAAAAATTGCTAAAACAGATTTATCTAATGACGAACAAAAAAAACAAATAATAGATTGGATTGAAAATAATTCTTTCTCTAACTATATATTAACTAGAGAAGTTCTTACTAAAAGATTAAATAGTCAAACTATAGAAATTGATCCTATAATAGAAAAGTTAAATAACTCTAATTCAAATACATTAAATAATAATATAAATACTAAGACTATTAATTTAATGTGGTCTCACTTTTATGAATTAGAAGATTATTGTAAGTCAATCAATAAAACATTAACTGATAAAGATTTAGATAAAGATTTTGAATTTATTACATGGTGTGAAAATAGAAGTGAAGAAATTGGTGATGATTTGTTAAAAGATTTTAATGAATATTTTAGTGAACTTAAAAAAGTTAACTGTATTAACATCTATATTATAATTTGTAATAATTTAAATAAGTATAAAGTATTTCTTAATTTTAATGTTAAAGAACCTATACCAGAAAATAGTCTTAATTTTATCAAGAGATTAATAGGCGATGAATTTTATCCATTAAATGAAATAACTAATATTAATTTTTGTAAAGTATATAATTTAGACAACATTGAAGGTATTAAAACTTTAACTGTTTTAACTCTAGCTCAATTATTAACATTTACTAAACATATTTATAGTTATATTATGTCCCCTGATATTGATATTGAACGATTTAGTTCTATTATGGTTGAACATATAGCTCAAGCTAGATCTAGTATTCCTAGATGTAATGAAGCTTTTGATGCGATAGAAGCATCTATGGGTTTACTTAATGAAAATTTTGATAATTACTATAAAGATTTTGTTACAACTAAAAATCCAGCATCAATTATGGAAGGTTATATTTTAGATATTTGTGAATCAAAAGCAGCATCAAATGGAATAATAATTAGTCAATTTAGAAGAATAATTGAATTCTTTAGAAAAGCATCTAGACAAAATCCTAATTCTGCTCAGTTTAATTCTATTTTACGTAATATAGAAAATAAATATAAAATGCTAGATGTAGAATCATCTAAAATGCCTGAAATAAATGATGAAGATTTAACTGTTCAAGATGCAATTAATAATGCTAAAGAAACTAATATCAAAAATAAAAAAAGACATGAAAGAAGAAAGAAGAAAAGAGAACTAGAGAAAACAAGTAATTCTAATAATAATATCATAGATCAAAATATGTTTAAAAATATTGATAATTTAGATACAATTACTGAAAAATAAATTAAGAAGTTAATTACTAGAAGTATCTTTTACTTCATTTATTTTTTGTTCTAATAATCTTAATCTTATTTTTTCATCAACACCATTGGCAAATATAGATTTTCTGAATGTAAACATATCAATATCTCTAAATTTAACTTTATTGAATAAATCATAAGGCTTCTTAAGAATTAGTCTAAAATAAATATAATATAAAGAATATAAACCACATTCAGAGTCACTCTCTTGATGTTCAGCGTCAGTTACATTTAATGATGTTATTGTTTTATCTGGATATGCATCTCTTAATTTCTTTGCTATTTTTTCTATACCGGCTATAAATTCTCTATAAGGTCTACCTGTTGAATTAAAAAATTCAGCAGTCCAATTATCATTATCTCTCAAATCAATAAATATAGCCACCCAATGTATACCACCTCCAGTATGAACATCAGTGTTACAAACACAACCAAAACAATTAGAACCTTCTTTTACTTTTTCTACAGGATTTATGTATGATAATTCATAATCATCAGGATATTTTTCAAAGTCACGCATAGCATAAGCAATAGGATAAAATTTTTTATGAATAATACTCCATCCTTCTAATACATCATATATATTTTCATTACTTAACCATTCACCATCTAATGGACCTTCTTTTTTAATTGTTGCTAATGCTTCTTTTTTTGTTTTATCATCTATTATATTTTGTTTTTTAGCTTCTTTAATAATGCATGATTCATCACCTTTGGGACAATTGAATTTTTCTGTTAACACATCTAATGCTAATAATGCTTTTTTATCATCACTTTTAATTTCTTCATAAACTACGTTAGGTTCACCAACTATGTCTGATGGCTTGCCTCCATTAACTGAATTAAAAGAATCAGATAATTTATACAAATTATTTTTACCACCATTTATCACTTTTAATGCTAATAATTTACATGGTTGACAATCGTCATTATTTATATAATCTGATTTATTTTTTTTTCTATATGTACCTCCATCTTTATATTCTATATCTTTCGAATCATTATTGTCATTTGTTGAATTATTATTAGATTTGTTACCAACAACAACATTTAATATATGTATTAATAAATTATCATTACAAATCAATGATCCATCGTGACAATTAGTATTATTATTTGGTACAATGGTAGGTGCGAGAGTAAGACTATTTGTCATTTTTTATTATCGTAATATATTTTATATATATTGTAAAACATTTGTAAAAACAATATGTTAATATATGGAGGTAAACCTGAAATTATTGAAGATACAATAGGAGGTAGATACATTAAAAAACATAATATTAAATCTAATTTATCATATAAAGATAAAAAGAGAGAAGAAGTTAAACTCCATAAACAAGTATATAGAAATAATATTGATTATAAATGTGATGAATGTAATTATGATAGTAATGAAGATATAGATTATGATAACATATCAAAATTAAATGATGATTATAATAATATATTTGGTGGTAATATTTCTGATAATTCAGATAATATAAATAATATACAAGAAATAGATTTTGAATTGCCAGAAATTAAAGAGTTTAATAAAGAATTAGTAGATAATAGATTATTAATGTATATAACTAAGATTGAAGAATGTAGAAAATTAGATAAAAATTATTTACCATTCAATGACAAAAAAAAATATTCACATAAACAATTTATTAAAAATATAGTATTAACTTATCTTAGAGAATCAGAATCTACTCATTTAATAAATGATTTATTTAAAGATGAAAAATTTCATTGTCCAAGAAGATTATATAATTGGTTAACAAATAATTGGGTACCAGCAATTAAAAAAATTAAAAATATAGATATTGAATTACCTCCTGTTCATCCTGAATATAAACCTAGGATAGCATTTTATGATTTAGGTATATATGAAATTTTAGATGAGATAAAACCTATGTGTTTAGAAATTGAGAAATATTATACTATTTTATACGAATATATATTTAGCATACAAAGTAAATTTTAATATCCTAAATGTTGTTGTTCATATAAAGGAATAAATTGTTTGAATGTAAAAATAGGAGTTGAGTACATCATCATTAATGGTTTCTTTGTATCTATTGCTATAGTTATACTATCAGATAAATTAGCAGCGATCATAGGTTTAGCTATTAATAAACTAACTGCTACACTAATAACATCATCATTAGATGTACACTCTAATCCTATTTTATCTTCATTCATAAACACTTTTTCTCTAATCATAGAATTTTCATTATATAATGACATAGATAAATGATCTGAATTCATTTTTTCAAAGTTTAATGTTACAGATTGTAATTTGCAACTAACAATAAATTTTTTAATTAATTCTGTTGGTAAAGTGATTTTAATGGGATATTGCGTCCAATCAATTTCATCATACAATGATGAATTAATATCTGGAGGATTAATTAAAGACACTGGAATATTATCACATGTATTATATAATGTCTCTGACGTAGTTATATGTAAAATACTTTTATAAGTATCATTTTTTAATTCAAAAAGAAAAGCAGGCGAATCTTTTTTATTATTTGATGTAAAAATATCATCAATTTTAGCTCTTTTAATTCCAATAATAGTATCTTCTTTACAATAATAAGATATAACTTTATCTGTATTAATATTTAAGTAAGATATAGTACCTTTTCTATTATCTTGCACACAAGATGTTATTTTATTAGATAAGAATTTTAATTCTATTTCATGAACATTCATAGATTTATATATAGTTGATAATTGTTTGAATATATGTGGTGATTGAAATTTGAATTCTATTCTATTATTACTATCAAAATTTGGTGAGTAAATTATACCCATAGTTATAGGTATTTCAGGTTTAGGTATTTTAGCAGGTCTTCCAACTTTGTTTTTAGTACATTTACTTTCTTCTGTATTTTGAAAGTTTTTTCTAACTATTTCTATAGGTATCTGTACACTGACAGTATCTCTAATATTAGATTGATTAATATGATTTAGATGGTTTATATGATTAATATAATTTAAATTATTCATATTAGTTAAATTATTCATGTTAGTCATATTATTCATGTTAGTCATATTATTCATGTTAGTCATATTATATTCATTCCACCTATAATTTTGCATATCATTTATATCTTGTCTTCTTTGAGGTAATTTATTATCGATTATTTTTTCATTATCATTATTATCAGCTAATTGTTTATGTAAAGATTGAGGTAGATAAGAATCAGGTGATAGAGGTTCTAATTCTTGTAGTACTTTATTAATTTCAGACATTAGAAGATTTTAGAAACTAAATTATGAAATTCAAATTAAAAAATTATTTAAATACAAATTGTTTGATCTACTGTTTTACCTATACGTTTAACTCCAGAATAATCTATACATTTATTAATTATTAATTTTAATTTACCATAAGCTTCTGTTTTCTTATCAAAGTTATCTAATGGAAATACTATGTCTTGACTATTTAATTCTTGTTTTAATATAGTTTTAATTTCTTTAATGATATCAAAAATTATTTTAGCATTAGCAAAGTATAATTCTCTCTTATTTTTTACAGAACTATTTAAATTGTATAATGCATCAACTAAAAATACTCTAAAATTTTGTATTATTTTAGTTATTAATTCATCTTTATTACTAGAATTATTTATTATACTATCTATATTTATAGAATTAAATAATTGATCTGATATATTTACAATATTTTTAGCAGGTATTGTAGTACATTTGACTATTTTTTGGTTAATGATATTTTCTATATATTTATTGTAAGCACTAACAAAATTTGCATGATTAACTGTCTTATCTTTTATTTCGTAATTATCTATTTTATTATTTTTAAATTTATCTATTTTATTATTAACATCAGTATTTATATACCTTTTAAGTTCATTTGTTATTTTATCTTCATTTTCATATACTATACTATTAGTCATATTGATAAAATTGATGTCTATACCATTATTTTTATTAATATTTTTAGTATATATAGATTTATCATATACTAAATTTTTATATTGACTCATGTTATTAACCCAATATCTTTTACATAATATTTTACTCTTATTTTCTATATTAACTTCTAATCTTGGTATTTTAAATTTAACAATTTTGAATAATTCATTGTAACCATATTTATTAATTAATTTTATTATTTCTTTGATATCTAATAATGATAAATTAGCTATAATTTGTTTATAAGTATTATCATCTAATAAAGGATAATTAGCCATCAATAATCTATTTTTATTTTTTATTTCTTGTATTATACTATAGTCTTGATTAATTTGAGGTGTATTTAACATTCTATTAATTTTTTTTAAATCATTTACTATATGTAAAGCTTTTATTTCTATTATTTTTTCATTAGTTATATATGATGGTAATTTTATATTATTATATTCTTTGTTAACTATATCAATAAATTTTACATAATTATCATAATAACTTTTTATATAATTATTTAATTCATCTTTAGATAATTGAACTGATCTATCTCTTAGAATATCTGATTGTTTTAATTCTTCTTGTTTTTTATCATTATTATTATCTCTAGATACATTGTTATTTATTATATCATTATTATTTGATAGTTCATTAGATTTATTATCATTTTTATTATTATTATCATATCTTTTTTTTATTATTTTTTGTAATTTTTTGTTACCTCCTTTTATATTATTATTTGTATCTATACCTAATCCTTCAGTATTTATATCATTAATATCTATAAAACCAAAAAAACTCATTTTTATAGTTGTTTTATATATTATGTTATAATATTTAAACTTTTTAATTAGAAAAGAATTCTTTTTAAGCAAAATGGACTTTCAAAATACTATGAGATCTAGATCTAGATTTAATAACAATAATAATGATTCTACTGATCAAAGATCACAATTTGATCCAGCAGAAACTAAACCATTAAGAAATCCTAGAGTAACAATAGAAAAAAATAGTAATGATTTTATACCTAGAGTAATTGATTCTAATTCATTTAACTTTGATAATTTAAATAATAAAAATGAAAGTTTACCTCATGAAGAAGATGTGAGTGCTATAGGTAGTTTTATATCTAGAAATAAGATAGCTATAGGTATAGTTATTGTATTATTAATAATATCTATAATAGTTATATATTTATGGTATTATTATAACAAAAAAACTAGTTCTAATTTGTTTAAGAATAAAAGTTTGAATGAGACGAATAATATAAATAATACTAATAAATCTAGTACTATAAGTAGTTTAAAAATAAATGAACCTGCTAAAGTTACTTCATTATCTGATGATTCTGAATCTGAAAAAGAAATAAAAAAAATTAAAAAGAAAAATAAAAGTAATAAATCAAATATTGAAAAAATTAAAGTACCTAGTCGTAAAAGTGTATTAGAAAAGAGTAAAGAAGAACTTAATAATAGTGTAGATTCAGATAAAAATGTATTAGAAGATGATAAACATAATAATTTTATTTTTACTAAAAATGAAGATATAAAACATAAATCTAATATTAATTTAACTAGAGATGAAGATTCAGATGAAGAATCATCTAAGTTTTATAATAATTGAATAATAATTAATTAATAATTAATAATTAAATAATCAATTAAAATAATAAATTATTTCAAATGAATAAATTAATCATTAGCGATCTATATGATAAATATAAAGATAACAAATTTCATATAAGAAATAATTTAGATCAAAATGCATCAATATACATAGATAATCGTAAAGATAATTATATAATTCAAACTAAAATTTATCCAATAAAAAAATTCTTAATATATTTTATCAAATCTATACTCGATTTTTTATTTAGTAAAATATCTATGATAAAATTAATAACCAATAAAGAAATTAAATGTATAACATCAATATTTTCTATGAAAAAAGTAATGTATATAATATATTTTGTATGTTGTTTCATAATAGAATCAATTATCAATTTTGTGTATAAAAAAGCATCTTTAGATAAAGATAATATACAACAAATATTAAATAACGAGTTATTATTTAAATGTTCTGATATAAATACTATAGATTGTTATCCATTAATTTCTGAAGATGACGAATTATTATACAAAGAATCTTTTATTGAAAAAATTTCTATTGATTTATTATTAATTGATAAAGATGTAAAATTCAGAGAACAAGCTCTCAAATTATTAGAAGGTTCTATAGATAATATATTCGATTATGAGAATGATAAAATTAAAAAACAAGAAGATATAGATAAATTAATAATTGATTTTGCTAAAGAAATTGACAAATTAGTTATATATATATTTAATAAAAAAAAAGATAGCAATTTTATAGATAAGTTATTTAATATATCTATAAACTTAAGAATGTTAATATCTTATTTAGTTGCTTCATGTATATTTAGAATAATCAAAATTACTTTTCATTTAATCAATGATTTACAGATATCACAAAATAATGAATCTATAATTTATGTAGCTATTCATACATTTTTTACAAAAAATAAAATAGAAAATAGTGAGATTTTATATAAAAAACTTCTTAATTACTTGAATAATGAAATCGTTAGAAACGAACAACATAATGAATTACATAATTAATTATAATGAGAAAATTCTTTAGTTAAAATATCATGTAATACATTACAAAAATATAATATTTCTTTAGGATTATTATAATCACCAAAAGATATTCTAACTACACTTTGTTTAAGTTGTTTATTTTTTACACCCATTGCTTCTAACACATAACTAGCAGCTCCCTTATTACATGCACTTCCTAATGAAATAATAATATTTTTATCATATAACATTTTTTTTAGTTTGATATTACATAATACTTCTGTTTTTTTTATGTTATCAATATCAACATCATTAGTTACGTAAACTATAGATAATAAAATTGTATTTGGTAATATCAAATTTAAATCTTTAGAACCGTATATTACTATATTTATACCAGGTTTATAAAAATCATTTAAACAACATATCTCACTTAACCAGAATATATTGTATTTATTTAATTCGTCTAATAATAATAACTTTAGAGATAATAATTTATTATTTTTTTCTGATCTATTAAAAAATACCGTTTGCATAGCTTCTATTGCTGCTGCTATTAAAAAAGCAGATTCAGTTCCACCTCTCCATCCATCATTTTGAGAACCTGATATCATAGGACATAAATGAAAAGATTGTAATTTATTTTTTGATATAAGTAAAAATCCACATTGAGGTGGTCCATATAACTTATGAAATGAAACTGTTATAACATCTAATCCTATATTCTCTATTTTAGGAGGTAATTTACCAAATAACTGAACATAATCACTGTGAAATAAAATATTAAGATTATTTGTTCTAATATAATTACCAATAATACTTAAATTATTTATAGAACCAGTTTCATTGTTAGCTGCCATAATACTAATTAACATAGTATTTGGTTGTATATTTTTAATTACTTGTTTTGGATCAATTGCTCCATCTATATTGGGTTGTATAAGTGTATAAGATATTAATCCACGATCAGATAAGTCTTTACAACAATTTAAACTTGTTTTATGTTCAACAGCTGATAAAATAAAATGAGGTTTATTATTTGATTCTGCTAAAGAATGTAATATAAAATTATTACCTTCACTAGCTCCACTATTAAACATAATAGTATAATCAGATAAATTTATACTACATAATTTAGCTATAAAATTTTTAGCATTGTCTATTATTTTTTTTGATCTTTTAGCAATAGTATAATCACCTGAAGGATTACCTTGATCCATATACTCAATTAAAGTTAATTTAACATTATCAGGCATAAATGTTGTGGCATTATTATCAAAATAAATCATCTTTTATATAATATTTATATATAACAAAAAAAATATAGTAAATTAACTTAATGCTCTAATTATTGTATTTAATTCTGTTTTATCAGTGAAATCTCTTACATCAGTCCATTCAGCTACATCAGTATCTGTTATACTACTTTTAAAATCATTAAATGTAGTTATTTTACCATGTTTATCTAAATAATTTTTAATTATTTCTGCTCTTTTAACAATTTTAGCATTAGTAAATTTAGTTTTATTAGTTAATTTTTTATTTATATATATTACTATTAATATGAATATAGTTATTATAATCAAACCAATTGAAATCATTTTATTAGAATAATATTTTACTCATTCCTAATAATTTAAATTCAATATCATTATTATTTTGTTCTATCATCGCTTTATATTTTATTTCTTTATTTTCCATAGTTTCTTTAAAATTTTTTAATTTAGCAGGATATTCTATATCTGAATATCCATTGATAATTCTATCTAAATATTCACCAGTATTATCAATAAATGTTTTCTTTAGTTTAGTTTTAAAGTAATTATATTCATATTCTATAGCTTCTGAAGTTCTTGTAGTTAAATCTACTGGAGATACATTTAATAACTTTAATAAAATTTCTAAATTATATAACAAAATATCTATTTGATTTAATTTTATTACAACATCAATTATTATTTTATTATCATCAGGATAAGAATCAAATATAATATTCCATAAATTTATAGTATATAGTATATATGTTTTATATTGTTTGATTAAATTAGTAAATCTAGGATATTTCATCATAAATGATTCATTATCTTTTAAGAATGAAATATGGTTATTTATAGGTGTTACATATTTATCAATTAATAATTTTTTATTCATAGTACCACTAGTTCCAGTAGTTGATACTTTAAGTATATTAGAATATTTAATAGGTTTAAATTCCATAGTTTCTCTATTGTATAACATTGATAAATTAGTTTTATTAAAATTAATAATTGTATCTAAAGGATATGATACATAATGAAATAATGAAAATGAAAACATATTATAACATGATGTATTAATAAATTTACTAAGAGTTTTTTTATTATAAGTATCTAAATAATCATCTGGATTTATTGTAGCTCTATCACAATCATCTATTACTTTATTGAAAATAATAGGTAAATATTTTTTTAAATTATTAAAATGTATTTCTATATTAGATATGCTCATATTAGATCTAAACATTAATAAATGATAATAATATTGAGGAAAGTTTACCATCATCTTACTAAAACTATCTATACCTATTGTTAAAATAAAAAAATCTATATAATGAATAGGATTTATTGTTGTAAATAAACTATTTATTGTAAAATAATAATCATTAAATAACGAATTTATTACACATGAAACATTTTCATATTTACCATGTTGTTTACAAATAAATCCTATCATATAACATTCTAATATAAAATATTTAATATTAACTTTGGAATCTATATTACTATACAATGAAAAACAACGATCGTTATTAGCAAAATGTACTATTTTTAATTTTAATAACATTACATTACTATAATTACATAATAAAACATCATTTATTACAGTTTTTAATGAAATCATAAGAGGATTAGTTTTATAATAATTATCATATACTGATATATTACTATATTCATCACAT
>Ga0214921_10003440_pt1 | contig 24168 bp, 25 predicted proteins | sample LL1505_MetaG_FD_177992 | JGI IMG/M metagenome (GOLD analysis project Ga0214921, IMG submission 177992) | Freshwater microbial communities from Lake Lanier, Atlanta, Georgia, United States - LL-1505 | ecosystem: Environmental > Aquatic > Freshwater > Lake | place: USA: Georgia | collected...
TTATTTGACTTTGACTTATTTTGTGTACAATTTAAGTTGGATAAAATCATTGCAAGAAATACTTTACAATGGATTGAACAAGAGGGGCATGTTAAATTTTCTCCAAGCTCATTCAAACCTACACTGGTGCAAGTGATTGAAAACAGAATTAGTATTCAATTATTCGAAAAACAATATCCTGAATCGGGCTTTGTGTTACAAACTTTATTGAGGACCTACGGTGGTATTTTAGATAGCCCCCAATATATCAATGAAGGTATGCTGGCAAAATTATTGCAACGAGATGTTGATTTTGTGCTAATGCAATTAAAGCATTTGCAACAATATGGCATGATTTCATTGGAACAAAAAGCCAATCAACCCATTGTTCAATTTAAGTGGAACAGGGCATCTGCCGAATTCATGACACTTAATTTAGATGAATATCAAGCTAGAAAATTAGCCTTCGAAGACCGCATTCAAGCAATGAGAGATTATATAGGGAGCAGATTAGTAACTTGTAGAAATGTGTTTCTTGCAAAATATTTTGGAGAAAAAGCACCTCAAAACTGTGGAATATGCGACCTTTGTTTAGCGACTAAGTGTTAGTTGTATTTTTAACAAAAGATTGGAATCCCATTTTATAGTTTAAAAAATAAAATGTGTTCCTTTACACAAAGAAAGTATTATGGAAGACAAGAAGAAGAATAAAATCCTTTTATGCGAAGACGATAGTAATTTAGGTTTAGTTTTAAAAAACTTTTTAGAATTAAACGATTACGATGTGACGCTTGAAAGAGACGGCAGATTAGGACTTGGTGCTTTTCAACGTGAAAAATTTGACCTTTGTTTATTAGACGTGATGATGCCGAATGTGGATGGGTTTACATTGGCCGAAGAAATCAGGGATATTGACCCAGATGTGCCATTGTTTTTTTTAAGTGCAAAAACATTAAAAGAAGACATCATTCAAGGCTACAGACTTGGTGCAGATGATTATATTACTAAGCCATTTGATAGTGATGTATTAATGCATAAGATTAAAGCCATTATCAAGCGTAACGAGGAAGACCATAAAGTGACAGATAATCTTGAATTTGATTTAGGCGCTTACCATTTTAATCCAAAATTGAGGGAATTAAAATTTAAAGAAAATACTCAAGTGCTTTCGCCTAAAGAAAATGAATTATTAAAAATGCTCGCAGAATATAAGAATGATTTATTGACCAGAGAAAAAGCATTGAAAAAAATATGGGGAAGTGATACTTATTTTAACGGAAGAAGTATGGATGTGTATATTGCTAAATTGAGAAAATATTTAAAAGAAGATAGTAACATAGAAATTGTCAATATCCATGGAAATGGTTTTAGACTGGTCGTACAATAAGTTTATTGTACCCTTTATGATCTATCTAAATAATTCAGGATTGTCTCCAAAGCCTTGTCCTTTATGCTTGCCAAGGTGCTCGTAAGCCTTAAAAGTGACTTCCCTACCCCTAGGCGTTCTTTGTAAAAACCCTTCTTGAATTAAGAATGGCTCATACACTTCTTCGATGGTGCCTGACTCCTCGCCCACTGCTGTTGCAATGGTGGTAATCCCAACAGGTCCACCTTTGAATTTTTCTATGATAGCAAGCAAAATACGATTGTCCATTTCATCTAAGCCATGCGCATCTACATTCAATGCTTTTAGTGCATGTTGTGTGATCCCTAAATCAACAATACCATCGTTTAAAACTTGCGCAAAATCCCTTACCCTTCTTAATAAGCCATTCGCAATCCTTGGGGTTCCTCTGCTTCTTCTTGCGATCTCACCAGCAGCACTTGAATCAACTTTCACTTCTAAGATGCCTGCACTTCTTTCAATAATTTTTTGCAAAACAGGTGCAGGATAATATTCCAATCTCGATTTAATGCCAAAACGGGATAACAAAGGCGCAGTTAGTAAACCACTTCGAGTGGTGGCGCCTACTAGTGTAAATGGATTCAAATTAATCTGCACAGATCTTGCATTGGGACCACTATCAATTAAAATGTCAATCTTATAGTCTTCCATGGCAGCATACAAATACTCTTCGACCACAGTACTCAATCGATGGATCTCGTCAATAAATAAAACATCATTCGGTTCTAAGCTGGTCAATAAACCTGCCAAATCACTAGGTTTTTCAATCACTGGACCAGATGTTTCCTTAATCTGAACCCCCATTTCATTGGCAACGATTCTGCTTAATGTCGTTTTACCTAAACCGGGAGGGCCATGAAATAAAATATGATCCAAAGCCTCTCCTCTAAGCTTTGCAGCCTTTATAAAAATGCTAATATTTTCAATCAACTGTGGCTGGCCTGCAAAAGCATCCATGGCAGCAGGACGAATGGTATTTTCAAACTCTCTGTCCTGAGTTGGTATATTTTGAAAAGGCCTATCCAAGTTTTGATTTGACATTTATATGATTATTTTGAAGCAGGCATTGCCTTTTCCAATAAGTGCTTGTAAATAAATTGATTTTTTAAATCCGTAAAATGTTTGCCTTTGGCACCACCCCAACCATGACGGCCTCCAGGATATAACATGAATTCAACTTGTTTTCCTTGCTCTTGTAAAGCACTCAATAATTGAATGGTGTTTTGCATATGCACATTGTCATCCATTGTGCCATGTACTAACTGCAATACGCCTTTAAAGTTTTTAAGATGCGTCAGCACACTACCAGACTTATATCCTTCTGGGTTTTCTGCTGGTGTATCCATAAAGCGTTCTGTATAATGTGAATCATATAATTCCCAAGATGTTACACTTCCTCCAGCCATAGCATGGGTGAATACAGATGCACCATATGTCAATGCATAACAACTCATATAACCACCATAACTAAATCCGGTGATGGCAATTTTAGTAGGATCGGCTTGGCCATTGGCGATAAACCATTTTGCCATAGTCATATAATCTTCCATTTCCCAATATCCCAAATTACGGTACATATAATTGACGCCCTCTTTTCCAAAATGTCCACTTGCTCGGTGATCAAAAGCCACCTGAATTAAACCTTCTTGCGCCCATGCTTCTCTTGTTGGCGTAGAAGACCAACTATCCATGACCGTGCCTGCATTTGGTCCACCATAAATACTCACCAATAATGGATATTTTTTATTTGGATCCATATTTTTAGGCCAAGTCACTAAGGCTGGTAATTCAAATAAGCCATCTGCACTCTTAATGCGAATTAATTCTGTTTTAGCCAATTTAGTCGCATCAAAATTAGCTGGTGTTGCTGTACCTAAGACCTCTACTGTTTTCTTTTGTGTATTAATAACAGCCATCGAAGTTGGTGTTTGAATATTGCTATATACCGTAACAAAGTTTTTTGCATCAGGAGCTAAATAGACTTGTGCATTGTTGAAATCTCCAACGGTCAATCTTTTTTGATTTTTACCATCAAAACCAATCGAGTATAAATCAATTCTTGCACTATTTTCTATCCCTCTTGCAGTGAAATAAATGGTTTTATTTTTTTCATCAATTTGACGAATGCCTAAGACAGTAAATTTGCCATTGGTGATAGGATATTGCAATTTACCTTCCATGTCATACATATACAACTGATTCCATCCGCTAGCATCTGCTTGTGCAATGTAGCCTTTGTTGTTAGGGATAAAATTAATTCTACCGCCGTTTCTGTCTTCTAAATCAATCCATGTTTTTTGGTATTCTGTGTACACAGGCTTTTTTGCACCTGTGGTCATGTTCAATTCATAGATTTTCAAGTTATTTTGACCACGATCCATCCAACTCAACCACATACTGTTGTTATTCGGATTCCAAATAGGCCATCCAAAATATTGATCATCTGCTTCATTAAAATCAGCCCAAGTAATGTTTCCACCATCAGGTGTTGTCCATCCAATTTTTACTGTTGGATTTTGATCCCCTGCTTTTGGATACCTTGTTTCTTCTACAAATCCATGCTGTCCCTCGCTATTGTAAATTGGGAACATAGGTACTTTACGCTCATCAAAACGCATAAATGAAATGTACTTGCTGTCTGGACTCCACCAAAAAGCACGGTACTGTGTTGGACGACCAAAGATTTCTTCAAAATACACCCAACTAGCATAACCATTTAAAATACCAGTAGCGCCATCATTGGTAATCGCCACTTCCTTCTTAGTCGCTAAGGATAAAGTGTATAAATTATTATTTTTTGTATAGCCTACATAATTTCCATCTGGTGATAAAGTAGGATTTTTTTCCTCTTCTTTGTCAAAAGTCAATTGTACTTCTGATTCATTTTCTTTTAAAAACAGATCTCCTTTTTTAAAGACCACTGATTTTTCGGTAGGTACCAGATCTGCAGGAGCAATGGTATATTGCTTTGTTACTAGATTGTACACGTAATTTTTTGGTGCAGCATCGTCGCCTCTTTTTGTATTCAATACAAACTGATTGTTGTCTACCCAACGAACAAAACGCGGCAAGCCATTTTGAGGCATTTGCGCTATCACTGAAAACGAGCTTAAACTGAAAAGGACTGCAAATAAGATTGTTTTTTTCATAGTATTTAATTTTATGCTAAATCACCACATTGATCATTTTACCTTTTACGAATATGAGTTTTTTTATTGGTTTTTCTTCTATCCATTTTTGAATTAATTCATGATTGAGTACAATTTCATGAACCTGTGCTTCTGTAGCATCTAAATCAATGGCAATATTGGCCCTTACTTTTCCATTGATACTCACCGGATACTCCTTAGAAGTCTCAATTACATATTGTTCGTTAAAGATTGGGAACCCTGCATCAATCACCAAGCCCTGATGGCCTATTAAGGACCAAAGTTCCTCGCTAATATGAGGTGCATAAGGCGCCAATAAAATAAGTACCTGCGCTAAGACTTCTTTTTTATGACAGCCCAAATCAAACAATTCATTCACGCAAATCATAAAACTACTCACAGCAGTATTGTAACTATGTCGTTCTGTATCCTCTTCTATTTTTTTAATAGTTTTATGTAGCACTTTTAACTCTGCTGGTGTTGCTTTTTCATCTACCCAAACTCGCCCTTTTGTTTCGTCATAAAACAACCTCCATAATTTTTTCAAAAAACGGTGTACCCCTTCTATGCCTTTGGTATCCCATGGCTTACTTTGTTCCACTGGTCCCAAGAACATTTCATACATCCTAAAAGTATCTGCACCATATTTTTCTACAAGCACATCTGGATTCACCGTATTGAATTTGGATTTAGACATTTTTTCTACTTCTACACCACAGATATATTTTCCATCTTCTAATTCAAAAGTGGCATTGGCATAGTCTGGTTTCCATTTTTTAAACGCATCGGTATCCAATACAAGTCCGTCAACAATATTCACATCTACATGCAATTGATCTACTTCCATTGTCTTTGCCAATCCTGCTGAAACAAAAACTTGGGTACCTCTTTTGCGGTAGACAAAACGAGAGCTTCCTTGAATCATCCCTTGATTCAGTAATTTTTTAAATGGTTCGTCAAAACCAATATGTCCTAAATCATACAAGGCCTTGGTCCACATTCTGCTATACAATAAATGACCAACAGCATGTTCCGTGCCGCCAATATATAAATCTACCTGACCCCAATAATCACTCACTTTTCGATCACAAAAAGTATCGGTATTGTGTGGATCCATATACCTTAAAAAATACCAGCTACTCCCCGCAAATCCAGGCATGGTATTGGTCTCAAAGTGATTGGCTTTCCAGTCTTCAATATTTGCTAGTGGTCCTTCTCCATCTGGACCCGGTCCGTAATTTTCGACAGTAGGCAATAACAAAGGCAAATCCGTTTCTGATAAAGGATAAGCAATCCCATTTTTCCATTGAATTGGGAATGGCTCACCCCAATAACGTTGTCTACTAAATGCAGCATCGCGCATACGGAAATTGACCTTCTTTTTTCCGATACCCATTGCCTCTAACTTTTCTATCACAATCGCAATGGCGTCTTTTTGAACAAGCCCATTTAAAAAATCACTATTGCTCAAAATACCAACCTTGGTTGGATTGGCAGCAGTGCCATCAAAGGCATCTCCTATAATATTAGTAATAGGTATTTTAAAATGTTGTGCAAATTTAAAATCGCGATCATCCCCACAAGGCACCGCCATAATCGCACCTGTTCCATAACCAGCAAGCACATATTCAGATATCCAAATTGGAATGCGTTGTTGATTGAATGGGTTCACTACATAGGCGCCTGTAAAACAGCCGGTAATTTTTTTCTCTGCTATGCGTTCACGCTCGCTTCTGCTTTTAACATAAGCAATATAGGCTTCAACTTCTTGTTGATGCGATGCAGGTACAATTTCTTTTATCAAAGGATGTTCTGGCGCCACTACTAAAAAATCTACTCCAAAAACGGTATCAGGTCTTGTAGTATATACGGTGATAGTTGCTATGTGATCTGATACTTTAAAATCAATTTCTGCACCATCACTTTTACCAATCCAATTAGATTGCATCTCTTTCATTGCATCGCTAAATTGGATGGTATCTAAACCGTCCAGTAATCTATCTGCATACTCCGTGATGCGCAAATACCATTGACGTAATTTCTTTTTTTCTACAGGATGACCTCCTCTTTCGCTATATCCATTAATCACTTCGTCATTGGCTAATACGGTGCCTAATGCTGCACACCAGTTCACTTCACCAAAGCCACAAAATGCCAATCGATATTGCATCAGTATATCTTGTTGGGCTTTCTCATCCCAACTATTCCAATTGGCTGCAGTAAAATTTAAAGTAGGATCCGCAGGACAAACTTGATGCACATTACCTTCTTTTTCGAATACCGATACCAATTCGGTGATTGGATGGGCCTTATTTAAAATACGATCAAAATAACTATTGAACAATTGTAAGAAAATCCACTGCGTCCATTTATAGTAAGTGGCATCGCAGGTTCTCAGTTCTCTATCCCAATCATAACAAAATCCAATATTGTCTAATTGACTTCTAAAATTATCAATATTGTTGTGTGTGCTTTTTAAAGGATGTACCCCATGCTCTAAAGCATATTGTTCTGCAGGTAATCCAAATGCATCGTATCCCATTGGATGTAAGACATTGAATCCTTTTAATCTTTTATACCTACTGTAAATATCTGAAGCGATATAACCTAAAGGATGTCCCACGTGCAAGCCAGCGCCACTTGGATAAGGAAACATATCTAAGACATAACATTTTGGCTTATTGCTTTGATTGGAGACCTGATATGCTTTCAGATTTTTCCAGCTTGTTTGCCATTTTTTTTCGATTGTCCTAAATTGATACTCCATCTGCTAAATTTTCTTAAAAATCTGTAATTATTCGGTTTTGAATCTTCCTGCCCACCATCGTGCCTATTTTTAACAAAAATTGGGCATAATTCGACCTTTGCAAATGTAAGTGTTTAGCGTTCAAAACCCTACATTTGCAGAGCGAACAAGTAAAATTTTAATGCCATGGCAGTATCCGGAAATGGATCTTTAAAAAGAAGCAAACCAAACTACATCTACAGCATTGTTGGGGTGGCCATTGTGTTGTTTATTATGGGGATCATGGGTTGGTTTTTCTTAAACCTCCATGCGATTGGAGACAATTTCAAAGAGGATATTAGAATTAGTGTTTACCTAAGAACTGAAGACAAAAATACGGTAGGTAAAATTCAAGCTTTTATTGCCGCCGCTCCCTTTGCTAAAAATGTAGAATATATTGACAAAGAAAAAGCAAAAGCCATTTGGAATAAGGAAAATAATGAGGATTGGTCAAAAATTTTAGCAGTCAATCCATTGCCTGAAAGTATTGATTTTTTTGCCAAAGCAGCTTACGTGAATCCAGATAGTTTAGCTAAAATAAGCGAAAGCATTACTAGCAATTTTAAAGCCGATGTAGCGGATATTCAATATCCAAAGAGCTTAGTGACTAATTTAAATGAGCGTGCCACTAAAATTGGCTTCATCTTTATAGTATTATCCGTTATTTTATGTGCCATTGTGATTATTAGTATCGATAACACGATTCGCTTGGCCATGTTTAGTAATCGTTTTTTAATTAAAACCATGCAAATGGTTGGAGCAACAAGAAACTTTATTTCAAAACCACTTGTGATTCGTGCATTAATGAACGGCTTAATTAGCGCTTTAATTGCTATCTTTTTATTATTTGGATTGATCCAATGGGCGACTGCACAATTTCCTCAACTTCAAACCTTACAAGGTATTGGTAATAGCTTGTTATTATTTGGTGGACTAATTATAATTGGAATTGGTATCTCCGTTTTAAGCACTTACCGAAGCGTTATAAAATATTTAAAAATGAAATTGGACGAACTTTATTAATTTATTACTATGAAAGAAAAAAATGCAAAACGATCTTTAGACCTATTTGGAAAATCCAATTATACTTGGATGATCATTGGTGCTGTATTGATTATTGCTGGCATGTTATTCATGGCAGGAGGTAAGAGTGCTGACCCAAATGTATTCAATGAAAACGAAGTGTATAGCTTTAGAAGAATCACACTTGCACCATTGTGTATCATTGCAGGTTTTATTGTAGAAATATATGCTTTATTTAAAAAAGCTTAATCTTCATTTTACTTATTAGAGCGATGCCTGGCATCGCTCTTTTTTAATCCAGACTATGAATACGTTTCAAACTATTATCATTGCCATCATTGAGGGCATTACCGAATTTTTACCGATATCGAGTACGGCGCATATGAAATTTGCCAATCCATTTTTGGGGATTTCGGATAGCCCATTTGTAGACCTTTATGAAATTGTGATACAATTTGCTGCCATCCTATCGGTGGTGGTCATTTATCGCAAGGAATTCTTTAATTTCAAAGACTATCGTTTTTATTTAAAATTAGGCTTAGCTGTGCTTCCTGCATTGCTTTTTGGTGCCTTGCTTAAAAAATACATAGATGCAGTTTTAGATAATTTATGGGTCATTGCCACGGTCATGGTATTGGGTGGTATTGCATTGATATTCATTGATCGATATTTTAAAAAGCAAGTCGCTACAGTAGACCATGAACCCATTCAATTTAAACAAGCATTTTGGGTGGGCTGTTTTCAAGTATTGGCAATTCTATTACCTGGACTTAGCCGCAGCGCTGCAACAATTATTGGTGGTTTAAGTCAAAAATTAAGCAAAAAAGCAGCAGCAGAATTTTCATTTTTTTTGGCTGTTCCAACTATGCTTGCTGCTTCAGCAAAAAGTACACTAGATGTTTACCAAGACCATCCAGAAGTATTTGTTGCAGATAATGTATTGAATTTATGCATTGGCGGTTTGGTTGCTTTTTTAGTTGCGCTAATCAGTGTTAAATTCTTTATTCAATTTGTCCAAAAAAGAGGCTTCTCTCTATTTGGCTGGTATCGTATTGCTTTAGGCTTAACGATACTTGCATGGCTCTTCCTTCAAAAAGCTTAATGGATTTAAAGATAGATTAGCAATTATTCGTATTTTGGGAGCAAACCCCTTGCAAAATGCAAACTGCTTCAAAAAAAGTCATCAATAGCTGGGCCATGTATGATTGGGCCAACAGTGTCTATAGCCTTGTAATTTGTTCAACCATTTTTCCTGCCTTTTATGAGGCTGTGACTGGGGATGGCAATGAGGCCACTTTAATTGACAAAGTTACAATTGGCTCTTTTCAATTCATCAACACTGCCTTATACAATTATGTTTTAGCAATTGCATTTATATTAGTTGCCATATTATCTCCCATCCTCTCATCGATTGCCGATTTCAAAGGGAATAAAAAACAATTTCTTAGATTCTTTTGTTCCATGGGTAGTTTAGCATGTTGTAGTCTCTACTTTTTTGATGCGGCACATATAGGATTGGGATTAATTTCCATGATCATTGCTTGTATTGGCTTTTGGAGTAGTCTGGTTTTCTATAATTCTTATTTACCAGAAATTGCTGCACCAGAAGACCAAGACAGGGTGAGTGCAAAAGGATTTATGATGGGTTATATTGGAGCTGTTATCTTGCAATTAATCTGTTTTGTGTTTGTTTTAAAACCAGACTTGTTTGGCATTACTGTTGGCAAAGCATCTCAAATTTCATTTTTGTTAGCAGGTATCTGGTGGTTTGGTTTTGGACATTGGTCTATTTCAAACTTACCTGGAAGTGTCAAAAATTTAAAGACAGATCAAACTGATAATATTTTTATTGGGGGCTATAAGGAACTACATAAAGTATGGTTACAACTAAGAAAACTACCTATTTTGGATCGTTTTTTGGGTGCTTTTTTCTTTTATAATATGGGCGTGCAAACTGTGATGCTAGCTGCCACACTTTATGGAAAAAGTGAATTGAATATACCTACAACCAACTTAATCATTGCTATTTTAATCATTCAATTGGTTGCCATTCCAGGCGCCATGCTCATGAGTAAAATGGCGGTTAAATTAGGTAATTTTAATACCTTAATGATTGCAGTTGCATTTTGGATTGGCATTTGTATCATTGGTTATTTTGTTCCTCGAAATGGTATAGTTGAATTTTATTGCTTGGCCACCATGGTTGGATTTGTCATGGGTGGAATACAATCAGTGAGCAGAAGTACGTATGCAAAACTAATGCCAGAGACAAAAGACACTGCTTCCTTCTTTAGTTTTTTTGATGTCACAGAAAAAGTAGCCATTGTAATTGGTATGTTTAGTTTTGGTTTTATCATAGAAATTACAGGCTCACAAAAAAATGCAGTCTTGGGATTGGGCTTATTTTTTGTCATTGGTTTAATTTTGTTATACAGAACTTCCCAAAAAAATAAGCATGCAAATTTATAGTATCCATACAGGCAATTTCAAACTCGATGGTGGTGCCATGTTTGGAGTGGTGCCAAAATCTATTTGGAATAAGACCAATCCAGCAGACGAAAACAATTTATGTACTTGGGCCCTAAGATGTATGTTAATTGTATCAGGTGATCGTACCATTTTAATTGATACAGGCATGGGCAACAAACAAGATGCAAAATTTTTTAGCCATTACCAGCCAAGTGAAACTAAGACAATTGCCCAAGCCTTGGCCGAACATGGCTTTAAGCCAGAGGCCATTACAGACGTACTATTAACGCATTTACATTTTGACCACGTTGGGGGTGCAGTGAATCATGAAAATGGCACTCTTACATTGGCTTTACCCAATGCCACCTATTGGGTGAGTGCAGCCCATTGGGAAACAGCGATACATCCTAATAGAAGAGAAAAAGCAAGCTTCTTAAAAGAAAATATCATGCCATTGATGGAAAGCGGTCAATTGAAACTAATCGAGCTTCCGCCATTTAGTAGCGATACCAGTTTGCAAGAAATTCATTTTGCAGAAAATATAAGTTGTATTGTTGTCAATGGACATACCCAGGGTATGTTATTGCCTAAGATTCAATATGGCGCACATCAGATTGTATATATGGCAGATTTATTGCCCTCTGTTGGACATTTACCCATTCCATTTGTAATGGGCTATGACATGCAACCACTTTTTACACTCAACGAAAAAGAAATCTTCTTAAACGAAGCATGTACCAAAAACTACACTTTATTTTTTGAACATGATGCCGTGCATGAATGCTGCGATTTACATATGACTGAAAAAGGCATTAGAGCAAAAAGTTGCTTTAATTTAGATAGCCTGAAAAGTTAAAGCTTAATTTAAATCGTAGAAGGGAATAGAAGTCAAAAATAAATGGTTATTGATTCAAGGATTATTCTAATTCAATCAATGAACTTAGGGGATACCTTAAACCCTCATAGCTTTTCATATCTACTTTGATAGTACCTACAATAATGGGGGTTTCAATTCTGATTGGAATATGGTTTTCGTCGTCTGTAACCCAGATGGTCATATGCTCCCCGCCTTCAAACATCGAACCCTTCACAAGCAATGGTGCTATCTTAATGGCCTTGAACTTGCCAAACTTAGTTTGAATGACTTCTTTCCCTAAAAATTTAAAATAAGATGGGAATAATTCATTGTCAAGGAAAAAATTTAAGTACACTTTCTCATTCAATTGTAAATTTTTAAAATCTAAATTCCTTGCTGCATAAATTGCACTAATCACATCAAATGTACAATCAGCCGATTTAAAAGATTCCCCTTTATTAGTCGTTACTTGGTTGGCCTTTTGATTGAATGTAAGGGTTTGATTTTGATGGAATGAACCCTCATTGATACTTCTACTAAAATAATAAGGTAGTAAATTTTTACTATCAACAATAGATTCATACTTATCACGCACTTTGAAAATCCAATCATAACGACGATTAGAATTACCCGTTGCAGTGAAAGCATATGCATCCTCCCCCTCCCATTTAGCAGGCGTTATTGTAAATTGAGCATCACCTGCATTCACATACAAGCCTATCACATTATAAAAGATAGTGTACGTAATTTTTTCACCTGTATTAAATGAAGTATTGGACTGACTACATAGCTCTTTTGTCTGCTTTGGCAACACAGTGAATAAAGTGGCCATCCAAATTTGAAAGAGGTATAAAAACATGGCGGGGATATAAAATGTAAATTTATCGCTTAATTCTAAAACCAATTAATAAAATGGCGCCCAAGATAGAAGGAATTAAAAAATTAACAATCCATATTAAGGTAGTTAATGCAATAAGCATGAACTCGTTCTGGTAAAATGGTGCCATTAACAGCAAAAACAGTTGACCACGAATGACTAAATCGGTCAAACTAATTGCTGGTATCATACTTAGGAAAAACAATAAAGCCATGACAGCAATGCTTAAATCCATCCAATCAACCGGAATAGCTAGCATTTGTGCCGCCCAATTGTACTGCATAAGGTAGATACAATATCGAGCCAATGCAAGTGCAAGCAATTTCCATTTTAATGCATTATCAATTTGTAAGAGATTTATTTTAGACAACCAACCCTTTAAAGGCTGATTGTAAAAAAACAAAAACAATGCAAGTATTGCGCCTAAGGGTGTCACCCATTTTAACCATGGCAAAAAAGGAAGATTCCAATATAAAGCAAAGCATCCAAAACAGATCGTCATGATAATTTGTGCATAAGAGGCCCATGCCATTTGAGTCATCCCTTTCAATTTAGTACCAGGTGCTAAAAACAAAGTTCTTCCTACATAGTCACCAGACCTTGCCGGCGTAAAAAATGAAAAGGCTTGACCTACTAACACAGCCCTTAGCGCTTGCCATGTATTAAACGTATTGGTGGATGCGATGACGGATTTCCATTTGATCGCTTCGATGGTATAATTAAGGGCCATTAAACAACCCATCAACAACCAAGCAGTCCAATGAATTTTTGCCAATTGTATTTTTAAATCCGTTCCATACTGATTTAAATTTTCATTTTGCAAGACCTTATTGTAGATCGCAATAGCACAAACCACAAATAAGATGAACCCAATCAATTTATTTCCAATAGAAAGTAATGGCTTAAGTATACTTGAATTCATATTTTGCAAAGATCGTATTTTGAAGGGATATCTGTAACTTTATACCTATGTCAAAAACACCCATTATTTTAGGAATTGATCCTGGAACACAAATACTTGGCTATGCTGTTTTACAAGGTGGTGTGCAGCCAAAAATCATTATGATGGATGTGCTTAAATTGACCAAAGAAAAAGACATCTATGCTCGCTTACAGATGATTCATGCAAAGATCATTGAATTGATGGAAACATACAGTCCAGCACATTTTGCAATTGAAGCCCCATTTTTTGGAAAGAATGTGCAGAGTATGTTAAAGCTAGGAAGAGCGCAGGGTGTTGCCATTGCTGCAGCCATGCATTACAATACACCTGTGACAGAATATGCACCAAAAAAAGTAAAACAATCCATTACTGGAAATGGCAATGCCGATAAAGATATGGTATGGAAAATGTTAGAGCGGGTGTTGAATGTGAAAGAAAAACCGAAACATTATGATGCTACAGATGCGCTTGCTGTAGCCTTATGCCACTGGCATCAAATCAATCGACCAGTGATTAGTAGTGGCAAAGGTTTAAAAGGTTGGGATGATTTTATTCAAAAAAATCCAACCCGTTTAAAAAAATAAGGGCAATTTAGCTATGATTGCTTCTTGTACTTCTATCAATTCTTCTTTAGATAATTGCAATTTTGGATTAGAAAAATCAAGGTCTGCTGCTTGGTTGATTGGGATTAAATGCAAATGCGCATGCGGCACTTCTAAACCAACAGTCACCATACCAATGCGATTACATGGAAAACTATCCTCTATTGCTTTTGCGATGGGTTTTGCAAAGACCAATAACTCAGAAAGATAATGATCTGGCAGATCGAATACTTTATCCACTTCTATTTTAGGCACGACTAGCACATGTCCTTTTTGCAAAGGAAAAATATCCAAGAAGGCAATGAATAGATCGTTTTCTGCAATTTTATAAGCAGGTATTTCGCCTTGTATTATTTTTGAAAAAATAGTCATCACAAATTGGATCCTGCAATTAAATGGAAATATTATCGATACTGAATTTCATTATGCCATTGGGTGCTTGAACTTCTGCGGTGTCCCCAATTTTTTTACCAATCAAACCTTTACCAATAGGAGAAGACGCGGAAATCTTACCTGCTTTTAAATCTGCTTCTTTTTCTCCAACCAATTGATAAGTCACTGACTTTTTTGTTGCCAAGTTGGTAATCGTCACCTTAGTTAGTATTGTCACTTTGCTTGTATCAATGGTACTCGTGTCTACAATTTTTGCATTTGACACAGCTACTTCTAATTGTTTAATTTTTGATTCTAACATGCCTTGTGCTTCTTTAGCAGCATCATATTCGGCATTTTCTTTTAAATCCCCTTTTTCTCTTGCCTCTGCAATTGCTCTAGATGCCGCTGGACGATCAATAGATTTCATGCGCTGTAATTCCTCACGCATTTTATCAAAAGTCTCCTGGGTTACATATACGTTCGTTTCGCTCATACCTTCTGTTTTATATAAAAAAATACAACGCCACATGATTGGAGCGTTGCATGGTACAAAGATATTATATTAGGCTCAAATGACCCCTAATTTTTCTAATAGGATTTTAGACATCTTATAATAGGCCTCTTGACTATAGCCTGCAATGTGGGGGGTTAAAATGAAGTTTGGCATTGCCATTATAGCATCTAAATTGGCTTTTTCGGCTTGACTATAGCTGTCTAAACGCTCATTTTCTAGTACATCTAGGCCTGCACCTCTAATTTGTCCGTTTTGAAGCGCTTCAAGGAGGGCTTGAGAAGAGGTCACCCCACCCCTACAAGTACTTAAAAAATAGGGTTTTTGTACTAGTTTTTCAAAAAAGTGGGCATTTGCAAAATGAGTTGTCAATGGCGTTAAAGGCAGGTGCAAAGTAATCACTTCGGCTTCTTGTTGAATGGTTTCCAAGTCCACCATTTTAACATCAGGAAATTGTTGCCATCCCAAAGCCCTGGGATAAATATCATGTGCTAAAAGCGTCACGTCAAATCCAGTCAATACTTTCGCAAATGCAGCGCCTGTGTGACCAAATCCAATGATGCCCACCTTCTTTCCAGTAAGCTCCTCTCCACGATTGCCATCCCTAATCCATTGCCCCATTTTAATTTCACCATAAGCACTATGAATACGATGCATTAAATTCAACAACAAGCCCAAACAATGTTCTCCTACTGCAGTACAATTTCCCTCTGGACTACTCACACATAGGATGCCTTTAGACTCAGCAAGATTGGTATCAATTAATTCCATTCCACTACCCAATCGACCAATCCATTGTAATGATTTAGCAGCTTCAATGATATTCGCATCAATTTTTAATCTAGTGGTCACAATCAATCCAACTGCATCTGAAATTTGCAGACGCAATTGATCATAAGTAATTGTTGGTTCATAACAAATTTCAAAACCCTTTTGCGTGAGTGTTGCTAATAAAAAAGGATGCACCGATGCTGTTACAATAACTTTTTTAGACATAGCTTATGGATTATGCATTTTAAAAGTAAGATCTGCAAAGTCTTGATAGGTCAAGTTCTCGGCCCTCTTGGTAAAGATAGGATCTTGTAATTGTTCTGTTGTAAAATAAGGTTTCAATGGATTTCTCAACATTTTTCGGCGTTGACCGAATGCCATTTTTACGATATGATAAAAACTTTTGATTGAACTAAATTCAGGAAATACTGCTTTACGTTTTAAACGAATCACCCCACTCATTACATTGGGTGGTGGCGTAAATGCAGAAGGTGGCACATCAAATAAATAGTCCACTTCATAAAATGCTTGTGTCAATACGCTCAATATACCATACGCTTTTGAATGTGGCTTTGCTGCAATTCTTTCTGCGACTTCTTTTTGAAACATGCCAATCATCACGGGCACTTGTTCTTTCCAATCCAATACCCTGAATACAATTTGTGTGGAAATATTATATGGAAAATTACCAATGAGTGTAAATTGACCTTCGAAAGGAATAGCGGTTTCTAAAAAGTCTTCGTTGATTAATTTGCCCTCCAATTGAGGATAGGTATGTAGTAAATACGCCACTTTTTCACGATCCAATTCCACCGCTTTAAATGCTTTTTTAGGCAGGTCCAAAATATGCTGAGTTAAAGCGCCTGCTCCAGGACCAATTTCCAATAACTGGTCAATTGGTGCCTCTTCCAAAGCAGCTTTTATTTGTAAACAAATTTGGACATCATTTAGAAAGTGTTGACCCAATGACTTTTTAAGGGTGTATTGCATGAAGCAAAGTTAGGTTTTTGTGCGTACTTTTACACCCTAATCAACTGGATATGAAACAAGACATCAGAAAACCAATTATAGGCTTTACATGCGGAGATTTAAACGGGGTTGGACTTGAATTAATCATCAAATCTTTATCTGATAGCCGTCTGCTCGAATTTATGGTACCAGTTATTTTTGCAAATCATAAAGCAATCAATTTTTATAGCAAGGGTATACCCGATTTTCAAATGTCTTTTTCAACTGCACCAGATATTGACAAACTAAATCAAAAACAAGTTAACTTGATTCAATGTTGGGAGGAAGAAGCCTTAATCCAACCGGGTGAACTAACAGAAATTGGTGGAAAATATGCCTTGATTTCTTTAGAAAAAGCAGTTGCTGCATTAAAGAATTATAAAATTGATGGCTTAGTGACTGCACCCATTCATAAAAAGAATATCCAATCTCCTAACTTTAATTTTAGCGGACATACCCCTTATCTGCAACATGCATTTGGGAATGTAGAAAATCTAATGTTATTGGTTGCTGAAAACTTGAGAATGGCATTGGTCACAGAGCACCTTACTATTCAGGATATTGCCCAACATATTACCAATGATAAGATCAAACAAAAATTACAAATTCTACATAGAAGTTTACAAAAAGATTTTGGAGTAGACAAACCACGTATTGCTGTATTGGCATTGAACCCACACGCAGGTGATGATGGATTAATTGGTAAAGAGGAAATCGAGATTATCAAACCAGCAATTAAAGAAGCAAAGCAACAGATGTTGGTTTACGGACCTTATTCTGCTGATGCATTTTTCGCAAGAGGACAACACGAAAAATTTGATGCCGTCTTGGCGATGTACCACGACCAAGGTATGATTCCTTTTAAGTCTTTAGCTTTTGGAGAAGGCGTGAATTTCACGGCTGGATTACCTATTGTTAGAACAAGTCCAGACCATGGAACTGCTTTTGATATTGCAGGAAAAGATAAGGCAGATGCTAGTTCATTTACAGCTAGTATATTTGAATGTATTCGGATCATTCATGCTAGACAAGGCTATCGCGATATGCGTTTGAATCCTTTGAAAAAAGTAAGCCATAAGATGTTTGCAGGTGCAGTAGATGAGCGTTTAGATGAAAATTAATCCTATTGTTTTAAAAAGGACAAGCTTTTTTTAATTGTACTAAGGATTGAAGACCCCAAGATGGATGAATAGAGGAAGCTAACATTTGTGTATTCATACAAAGTTCAGCTTGTTGAATCAATGGCCTGGTTGCCTTACAACCACCTCCAAATATAAATGGTATTTTCTGTAGGATATTGGCTTCCAAAATATAGGCCCTGGGATTATTTGGATTCAACTTTTTGGCCAACCTTAAGGCGTTTTTAATTTTACTTTCATAGGTAAACCACCTTAAAGTTGGATTCACAGACATTTTTGCAGTATAGGCCAAACTTTCTGCGCAATACACTTCGTCATTCTGTGCAATGGATTTCGCTCTACCTACCCATAATAAAGCATCATTGGCTAGCGCATCTCTATCTCCCATTTTCAAAAGACACATGATTGATTTAGTCATTCCAGCATAATAAGGAATCAACCAATTGGTTTTATTAACAGTATAAAGCTGCTCAAATTGTAAATACAATTCTTGATACGCAGGACTTTTGCTTGTCTGATTAAATTGCATGACAGCATTCTCCAATACTTTAGATTGATTGGTTACCTGTGCTTGAACTGGTGACTGTAATAGAAGTAAAAGAAAAATTAAGTTACGCATCCTATACAATTTAAAACATGGAATTGGAAACACCTTGATTAATCACATAATTGGCATAGGTAATTTCGATGGTGCCTTTTTTTTGTCTTAAAGCCTTTTGTTTTGCTGCAGGATCCTCATCTCCAAATTCTAATGTAATTCCGTTAGGCAATTTATAATCCTTGGTATTAAAACCAAAAATAAGCTTACTTGGGAGGCCATAATTGGCATACTGTCCATATTCCATAGTAATCTCGTAGGTGCCGTTTTCTTTGGTAGTAGTAAAAGTCTTATACACTAAAGCATCCACAGGATCAATCCATAGTGTTGAGATGACCCAATCCAATTTTTCATCGGTTGGGATTAGTTTAATCGCCTGCAATTGTTTGCCTTTAAAAATTTGTATACCCGATTCAATGGCGATATATTGTTTGTTATTTAATAAGGAATTGATGGTCACCGAAACTCCACCTTTAGGAAGCAATGAGATACCCCCTTCTTTTTTAACTTTTAATAAATTTGGTTTCTTAAAGTATATTTTGACTTTACCCAATGATGCTTTGATAAAAGCCACATCGGTCTTCATCACCCCTGTTGCCACATAGTCATTGACAAGATTCAATTTCTTAGTCACTCTTTCAATCAATGGATTGGATTGCGCAAAGGTGGATACCTGAAAAAGTACTATGCCCACAATAAGTAAACTCAATTTTTTCATACCGAATAAATTATATTTTTAATGCAAGCTTTTTTTAGCTTAATATATCTTTCCTTTTCATGATCCAAATAGAAGCCCCAACAAACAATCCAATATGAATGGTCAAAATTAAAATTGAATTTTTAATTTTTGCTACATTTAATATACTACCGGTGATTGCATCATTTGAATCATTTACCTGTATATCAAAAAACTCTTTCCAGTTATTCATATGCGTGGTAAACAAATATGGCTTCACCACATTGAACAAGGGGATATTTAAGGTGCTTAATATTGTGAAGAAAACAATCGCACTGATGGTTGCAACAATTGGTCCTATGGAGTTATTGGCTAAACTCGACATCAAAAATCCTAAAGCTGCAACTGTTAATAACGAAAAACTTGCAAAAACAAATGCACCTAGATATCTCCAAAAAACATCTTGCTCTTGAATCAAAACCACATAGTTCGATTTCATGAGGAATAAATCATCGGTGCCAAAAATCCACATACTTAGAAATAGTGCAAGAAAAGCCAACCAAATCAATAACAAAATGGTATAGATACTTGCTGCCACAAATTTTGCTAAGACCCATTGTGTTCTACTATACGGCGTTGTAAACAATAATCTCAAAGTCCCTAAATTCGCTTCTCCAGAAAGCATATCTGCAGCGATTAAAGCGACTAATAAAGGCACGTGAACCAGTAATAATTGTAATAAAATATAACAAATCAAATAGCCATTTAAAACTTTACCATCCACCGTTAAGGTATTGTTGATGTCCTTCATCAAAAAGGCTGCATAAGCTTCTCCGTCTATTTTTAAACCCATTTGTATCACCAAGATCAATGCAGCAATCGCTCCAAAAGCAATATAGGTTCTAGGCCTTTTATAGATTTTAAAAAGTTCAATTTGAATAATGGGCCACATATTAATAAGTTGAGGTAAGTTGTAAAAAATAATCTTCCAATGAATTTTTAGCTTCTAATGAAAGCAGCTCAATTTTAGAAGCCACTAAAAAAGTATTCAATGCAGGGATCTCTAATTGAGGAATACTCAAATAAATTCCCTCACTACGTTCTAACAGATTCGTTTGATAGACAGATGCCATTAGTATTTGTTTTGCCCCCAAGTCATCTAAAGTTTTGATTTGAACAATAGTTTTGTTTGGATCCAATAAACTAGATGTAGGGCCTTCTGCCATTTTTTTACCTTGATGGATAATTAGAATATGACTTGCAATCTGTTCAATTTCTGAAAGTAAATGCGAAGAGACCAAAACTGTTTTACCTTCCTCTTTTGAAAGTGATTTAATCAATTGTCGAATGTCTGCAATGCCTTGAGGATCTAATCCATTAGTAGGCTCATCTAAAATGACCAATTTAGGGTCATGCAATAATGCAATACCAATCCCTAATCTTTGTTTCATCCCCAAGGAATAGGTCTGTACTTTATCATTGGCCCTTGCAAGCAATCCTATTTGTGCTAAAGTGGCTTCTATTTTAGATGAATTGATTTTTTGCTTTCTTAATTTTGCAAATAGTGTTAAATGTTCCTGCGCAGTTAAATAAGGATATAAATCTGGACGTTCAATGACGGCGCCAATTTGCTCTAAGATAGCGGATCGATGGTCTGTTAAAGATTGGCCAAAAATTTCAATATGCCCTTCTGAGGGATGGATAAGTGAAAGTAACATCCGAATGGTTGTACTTTTTCCAGATCCATTTTGGCCTAAAAAACCATATACTTGACCTGCTTCCACTTCAAAAGAAAGCTGGTCTACCGCCTTTAAGGCGCCAAAGTTTTTACTTAATGCTTGTACTTTAATGACTGACATAATACTATAACAATCAATAGAATGATTTGTTGCGAATCCCCCCTTTATTCATAAAAAAACCCCGAATCTTCGGGGTTTTTTTATAGTCAAGTATTATCTTATTTGTACTGAGGAATTAAGCTATTTGCTAATTCAACCATTTGCTTTAATCCATCTTCAGGTAAATTACCTTTTTTGAATTCAGCCAATACATTTGGTAATTTATTCGACATCTCTAACATAAAATGTGTTTCAAAATCTTTCACGTTTTTAACCGCTACTTCTTTCAGCAAACCTTGAGTACCTAAGTAGATAATCGCTACTTGTTTTTCTACCGTAAACGGTGTGTACTGCGCTTGCTTCAAGATCTCTACGTTTCTTGCCCCTTTGTCAATTACGTTTTTAGTTGCTGGATCTAAGTCACCACCAAATTTAGAGAAGGCTTCTAACTCTCTGTATAAAGCCTGGTCTAATTTTAATGTACCAGATACTTTTTTCATTGATTTGATCTGCGCGTTACCACCCACACGGCTTACAGAAATACCTACGTTAATTGCTGGACGAATACCTGCGTTGAACAAGTTACCTTCTAAGAAGATCTGACCGTCTGTGATTGAGATCACGTTGGTTGGGATATAGGCAGATACGTCACCTGCTTGAGTTTCAATAATTGGCAATGCTGTCAATGAGCCACCACCTTTTACCAAATGCTTGATAGAAGCTGGCAAGTCGTTCATGTTCTTAGCAATCTCATCGTTGGCAATTACTTTTGCAGCACGCTCTAATAAACGACTATGCAAGTAGAATACGTCACCTGGATAAGCCTCACGGCCTGGTGGACGACGTAATAACAATGATACTTCACGATATGCTACTGCTTGCTTAGATAAGTCATCAAATACAATCAATGCTGGTTTACCACAATCACGGAAGAACTCACCAACTGCTGCACCCGCAAATGGCGCGTAGAATTGTTGAGGTGCTGGATCAGCAGCAGATGCCGCAACGATAATGGTATAAGCCATTGCACCGTTCTCTTCTAAAGTCTTCATTACACCTGCAATAGTAGATGCTTTTTGACCAATCGCAACATAGATACAATATACTGGTTCACCAGCATCATAAAATTCTTTTTGATTGATAATGGTATCCACACAAATTGCAGTCTTACCTGTTTGACGGTCACCAATAACTAGTTCACGTTGACCACGACCAATTGGGATCATTGCGTCAATCGCTTTGATACCAGTTTGCAATGGCTCTTTTACAGGCTCACGGAAAATTACCCCTGGTGCTTTACGCTCCAATGGCATCTCATACAATTCACCTTTAATTGGACCCTTGCCATCAATTGGCTCACCCAACATATTGATTACACGACCTACTAAACCATCTCCTACTTTAATAGAAGCGATTTGACCAGTACGCTTTACTTTATCACCTTCTTTGATTTGCTTGCTATCACCCATCATTACCACACCCACATTGTCTTCCTCTAGGTTCAACGCAATGGCTTTGATGCCATTTTCAAATTCAACCAACTCACCACTACTTACACCGTTCAAACCATATACACGGGCAATACCATCACCAACTTGTAGTACAGTTCCTACTTCTTCTAAATCAGCAGAAGCATTAAAATTGCTTAATTGCTGTCTAAGAATTGCAGATATTTCATCAGGTTTAATGTCCACCATAAATACTTATTTAATGTATGATTGTTATGTTAATTTAATTTTGATACAAATTCGTTAGATAAAAATTGTTTCTTGATATCTAATAAATCTCTTTTAATACTTGCGTCAATTAGGTTGTTATCGAATGACAATACAAAACCGCCAATTAAATCTTCGTTGGTATGTGTTGTTAATTCAATGGTTTTGAATTGAGTTTCTGCTTTAATTTTTGCTTCAATGGTTTGCTTTAAACTGTCGCTAATAGCTACAGCAGTTGTCAAACTCACTTGATGAATTCCTTTTAATGCATTGTATTGTTCAATGAATGCAGAAGCAATTTCTGGCAATGCACTTTCTCTGCCCTTCTTAATCAATAAAACAACAAAAGACAAAGACAATGCGCTCACTGCATCTTTAATGACAGCAAGTACAATCGCATTTTTCTGATCCGCTTTAATGATTGGGCTTCTTAACACATTTACAAAATCATGGCTTTGTGCACAAACTGCCTGAAAATATTTCATATCAGCATGTACTGCATCCAATTGATTTTGTTCAATGGCTAAGTCGAGTAAGCTCTTTGCGTATCTTCCTGCTAAACGTACGTTGGGCATTTCTTACTTTTTAATTTAACTTAACTCCTTCGGCAAGTTGTTGAATATAGCTTTCTTGTTCTGCTTTATTAGACAACTCTTTTCTTAATATTTTCTCTGCAACTTCTACCACCAAACTGCCCACTTGATTTTTGACTTCAGTCAAAGCAGCATTTTTTTGTTGGGTAATCGCTAATTGTGCATCGCTGATAATGCGCTCATATTCCAGCTTCGCTTTATCTTTTGCATCGGTCACCATTTTATCGGCTGTCTCTTTTGCATCTTTAATCATGCCAGCTCTTTCTTCACGTGCTTTGGTCAACAATGCTTCATTTTCATTTTGCATTGCAGCGATTTTTGCCTTCATCTTATCGGCACGTAATAATGCTTCTTCGATGCCGCTTTCACGCTCAGCAATTGCTTTCAACATTGGCTTCCAAGCAAACTTGCCTAGCACAATCAAAAGCACTAAAAACGCAATGGTGTTCCAAAAAACCAAACCGATATCTGGTAACACAAGAGGATTTACTTCTAATAAAAACATACTATTCGTTTATCTTAATGAATGAATCTAATAAAAAATAGGCCTTTCGCCCTGTGCTAGGGCCTATTTAGTTCTTTAAAGAAATCTTTAACAGATTATCCGTTACCCAAAAGGGCAACTACCACAGCGAACAAGGCAACAGCCTCTACGAACGCAGCAGCAACAATCATGTTAGAACGGATTTCGTTAGCAGCTTCTGGCTGACGAGCAATACCTTCAACAGCACCCTTACCAATCATACCGATACCTAATCCAGCACCGATAGCTGCTAATCCAGCGCCAATTGCGGCAACACTTCCTACTACCATTTTTTTACGTTTTAATTGTTATTGAAAAAAGATTTAAATAAAT
>Ga0214921_10003441_pt1 | contig 24164 bp, 33 predicted proteins | sample LL1505_MetaG_FD_177992 | JGI IMG/M metagenome (GOLD analysis project Ga0214921, IMG submission 177992) | Freshwater microbial communities from Lake Lanier, Atlanta, Georgia, United States - LL-1505 | ecosystem: Environmental > Aquatic > Freshwater > Lake | place: USA: Georgia | collected...
CTTTGCGCCAAGGAAAGGTGCTGGCGATCCATATCACACCATTGCCGCACTGAATTTCTTTGTCAGTTTGGCTGCCAATGACTATGTGCAGATCATGTGGCGGCCAACAGATGTCGGTGTCAGTATTGAACACTATGCAGCCAGCAGCTCGCCGACTAGGCCAGTCGTGCCATCAGTCATTGCCACACTTTCTTTCGTGTCCAATTTGTCAGTAGAAACCGCATAATTCAGATATGGCACTCATTCCTCTCAAGATTCCACCAGGCGTGTACCGCAACGGCACTGAATACCAGTCTGCTGGGCGGTGGTTTGACGCCAACTTGGTACGCTGGTTTGAAAACACTCTCAGACCGATTGGCGGTTGGCGCAAGCGTTCCAGCAGTCAGATGACAGGATCATGCAGAGCTTTATTGACTTGGCGCGACAACAGCGGAGATCGATGGATCGCTGCTGGTACGAATTCCAAGCTCTATGCCATGAACGAGGCTGGCACGCTTAAAGACATCACGCCAACAGGATTCACTGTAGGCATAGCTGATGCCGCGACAAAGACTGGCTATGGTTATGGTCCATATGGTTCATACGCCTATGGAATTGCGCGTCCTGATAACGGCACAGTGACGCCAGCAACTACTTGGAGCTTAGACACTTGGGGAGAGTATCTGCTTGGCTGCTCTGACTCTGATGGCAAACTCTATGAATGGCAGTTGGGATTCTCAACGCCAACGCTGGCAGCGGCTATAACCAACGCGCCAACAGGATGTCAGGCTGTGATGTCAACAGCAGAGCGTTTTGTCTTTGCCTTGGGCGCATCCAGCAACCCTAGACTGGTGAAATGGTGCGATCAAGAAAACAATACTGTATGGACGGCGGCGGCTACCAATCAGGCGGGTGACTTTGAATTGCAGACAGTTGGCGCTTTGAAGGCAGGCAAAAAAGTGCGCGGAATTAATTTGCTGTTTACCGATGTCGATGTCCACACTGCCACATTTGTGGGTTTGCCCTATGTCTACTCATTTGAAAAGGCTGGATCAGGCTGTGGATTGATCTCCTCTCAGGCAGTAGCGGCCATAGACACTGCCGCCATGTGGATGAGCAAATCAGGCTTTTGGATGTTTGACGGCTATGTCAAGCCTTTACCATGTGATGTGTCGGATTATGTGTATCAGAATCTGAACTACAACCAAGCAAGCAAGGTGTACGCCGTACATAACAGCAAGTATGGCGAGATATGGTGGTTCTACCCATCAAGCGCCAGCAATGAAGTTGACTCCTATGTCATCTACAACTACCGCGAAAGCCATTGGAATATTGGCTCACTGTCTCGCACAGCAGGAACTGACAGGGGCGTGTATTTGAATCCTTTGATGGTGTCTTCTGACGGCTACATCTATGAGCATGAGGTTGGCTATGCCTACGATGGCGGCTCTGTCTATGCCGAGTCAGGACCTTATGAGATTGGCGTTGGTGAGAACATCATGTCTGTGCGTCAGGTGATACCTGATGAGCAGACTTTGGGAGAGGTACAGATCAGCTTCAAATCTAGGATGTACCCAACATCAACTGAATCGACTTATGGACCATATCCAGCGGCACAGCCAACAGATGTGCGTTTCTCTGGCCGTCAGGTAAAGATCAGGTACACAGGCGCGGTGCTGGAAGATTGGCGCGTTGGCGTCAACCGAGTTGACACTGTTGCGATGGGTAAGCGTTGACAGACGAAGAGGATTTGGAGAGGCTGCGCCATCATGTGGAGGCGGCACTAGAATACTCTGGAGGAACTCATGGAATTGAGGACATTGCAGAGGGACTCAAAAAAGGCAGATTTCAATTGTGGCCTGCTGATGACTCTGTGGTGGTGACTGAGATCATTGTCTACCCGCGACTCAAGAATTTGCACTTCTTTCTTGCTGGCGGCGACCTAGATGAACTCCGACTGATGCGACCTTTGATCGAATCGTGGGGTAAGAGCATGGGTTGCACGCGAGTGTCTTTAGCTGGCCGTGAGGGTTGGGCAAAGACATTCTTACGAGATGAGGGTTACAAGCCAAAGTGGTTTGTATTAAGCAAGGACTTGTAAATGACATACGAAGAACTGATCGCGGGTAAAGGATGGACGAATCTGCCGCCACTTCAATTTGGTGGTGGTCTTCTTGACGCGCCTGAAATCAATCGCTATCAGCAGATCATGTCGCAGATGCAGCAGACTGAGCAAGTGCCATCAGGATTGCTTGATGCAACTGGTGGATATCGTCCTGAGATTTATAACATCACTCCAGATCAGAATCAGGCCATCATAAAATTTAATTCTGCTGTACAGCAAATACTTGGTGGTGGTAGTTCTAGTGCTGCTGCACAGCAATCAGCCGCACAAGCCGCATTTGCTCAGATGACGCCAGGCGAGCAAGCCGCAGTACAGGCCATGACAGTTCCAAATCTTGTGAATTTGATGATGCCTTTGCCACTTCAATTGCTTATGAATGTGATGGGCGTTGATGCGCCTGGCACTACTTCAAGCGGCGGTGTCAGTTCCACTAGCGGCAGTCCTATGGGTGGCATTGCCAGCAAAGGTAATGTTGGTCAGGTTGCTAATGCAAATACTACGGCTGGTCTTGCAATTGGTAATGCTATTGGCGGTAATGTTGGCACATCAGTTGGAACTACTGGAGGCGTAAGCTCTTCAAGTGGTAGTGGATTAGGAGGCATGGGTAGTGGCGCAGCGGGAGTCGCCGCCACAGCAGCCGCTACTGGTGGCGTAGGTGGAGGCGGTGGAGGAAGCGGTGGTGGTGGTTGCTGCTTCATCATGCTTGAAGCTCGCTATGGCGATGGCACTATGGATGCTGTTGTTCGCAGATACCGCGATGAGAAGATCACCGACCACAACAAGCGTGGCTATTACAAGTTGGCTGAAGTCTTTGTGCCACTGATGCGCCAATCCAAACTATTCAAATTCATGGTTGCTAAGACCTTTTCCGATCCTCTTGTCTCTTACGGCAAGTGGCACTATGGGCAAAATAAGCATGGTTGGATATTCAAGCCAGTTGAGAAATTTTGGATGCAAGTTTTCAATGTGTTGGGAAGCGACACAAAGTTCATTCGTGAAAACGGCGAAACGATTTAAGGGGTAAATCATGAGCAAAGACAGCGGCGGCAGCCAAACAGCAACCACCAGCATTGATCCACAGATCAAGGCTGCGTATCTACAAAACTTGGAGCAGGCAAAAAGCGTTGCTGGCGCATTGCCAGTTCAGCAGTTTGCAGGCTTCAATCCTCTGTATCAGCAGGGTGAAGAGCAACTTGTCAATCTTGGACTCAAGCCATTCACTGGTGCTGACATTCAGCAGTTCATGAATCCTTATGAGCAGCAAGTCATCCAAGGCACATTGGGCGACATTGAGCAGGCACGCCAAATGGCTGCACTGCAAACTGCAAATCAGGCGACAGCGGCCAAAGCGTTTGGCGGTTCTCGCTACGGCGTCCAGCAATCACTGACAGATCAGGCGGCATTGCAGCAGGCAGCGAAGACAGCGGCGCAGATGCGTCAGGCTGGCTATGGTGCAGCCACACAGACTGCTTTGAATGCTCGCAACTTAGGATTGACTGGAGCGCAGGCCGTCATGGGTGCTGGCGGTGCTCGCCAACAGTTGGAGCAAGCAAGGCTTGATGCAGCTCGCAATATCGGTTTGCAAAGACTTGGCGTTGTCCAAAGTGCATTGAGTGGTCAGCCTGCCAATGTTGGCGGTACAACAAGCCAGCCAACATATCGCAATCAAGCTGTTGGCGCTTTAGGTGGCGCTTTGGCTGGAGCACAATTAGGTTCAATTGTTCCTGGTATTGGTACAGGCATAGGCGCAGGCATTGGTGGTCTGATTGGATTACTCTGAGGTAAAAAATGGCTACATTCTTAGATCAATTTAACGCAATTGGCGGTGCTGACTATGGCTCAAACTTGCAGCCATCACCAGCAGGCTCACCAATGGACTTTAGCGGTTTACTCTTTGGCGGCATGGATGGTGGCCTGAATGACTATCTGACAGATGCACAGCGCCAAGCAATGCAACGCCAAGCGATGCTTTCAGCGGCGGCTGCATTGCTTAAATCAAGCGGCAGAAGCACCACACCAGTTTCCATTGGTCAAGCACTTGGACAAGGCTTAGAGGCTGGCGCAGCAGGATATCAGCAGGCGCAGCAGGGTGCTATTGCTCAGTTGCTGACAAAGCAGAAGTTGGATGAGTACAAGCGCCAAATGGCTGTACAGGATCAGTTAAGCAAACTATTTATGGGTCAAGAGCCAACTGCTGGCGCTCAAATGACACCAGAGCAAGCTATTTCAGCGCCAGTAACAGATCAATTGCCTGCTGGACCTACTATTTCACGTGCTGCCATGATTGGTCAGCCTACAGAAGCTCCAGCTCTTTCTCAAGAAGATCTGCAATACAACAAATATATGCAAGCTGCAAGATTATTTGCAGCGGTAGACCCTGCAAAGTCAAAAGCCTATATGGATCAGGCTTTATTGATTAAGCCAAAAACAGAAGTGGTTGGAGAACCATACCGCACTGCCGATGGCAAGACTTATCAACGTACAAAGACTGGAGGCAGAATTGAAGTTCCTGCTGCTGAAGCTCCAGCAATTGAGCCAATTGGAGAAATGAAAGAAGTCACAGACGCATCAGGTAAGCCTGTATTAGTTCAGCGATATAAGGATGGATCAATCAAGACTGTTGAGGGTTTTGGCGTACCGCGTGAGTTGGTGCAAGTCAATCTTGGCGGAAAAATTCAATTTGTTGACAAAAATAATATTCCAGCCAATGCTACCTATTTGACAGGGATGTCTCCAGGCGAAGAAGCAAGACTCAAAATTGAGAAAGCCAATCTTGGTATTGCATTGAAGCGTTTGAATCTCAGCCAAGCAGAATTTGAGCGTGGTAAGTATGACAGAGTTGAAACTGCTGATGGTTTTGCTTATGTGCCTAAAGTGCCTGGTATGCCCATCATTCCTATCACTGGTGCTACTGGTGAACAATTGACAGGAAAAGGTAATGTCACTGAAGATCAAGCAAAAGCTGCTGGATTTGCTCTGCGTATGAATCAAGCTACTCAGTTATTCAATAACCCTGTCATTGATCCAAATACTCAACAGCCATTAGTTATGAATGGGAAACAAGTAACTCTTGAGCAGGCATTTGGAACACCAAGCAGAACACAATCAATTTTGCGTAATATCCCATCTGCTGGTGTTACTACTGGCATCGCCAATGTATTTGAGGGTGCTGGCCGTCAGCAATATCGCCAAGCTCAAGAAAATTGGGTTACAGCTAATTTGCGTGCTGAATCAGGTGCTGCAATTGGTGTTGATGAGATGGAAAAAGAAATTCAAAAGTATTTTCCACAAACCAACGACAAGCCACAAACCATTTCACAAAAAGCGCAAGCGCGTAAAGCTGCTGAGTTGGCAATGGAAGTGCGTGGAGGTCCTGCACTCAAAGCTATTAAAAAGTCTCAGCAACAAGTACAACCAAGTGGCGGTGGATTAACATGGAATCCAGCAACACAACAATTTCAATGAGGTAAAAAATGCCGCAAGTAGTCAACGTATTAGGTTATGGACCAATCACATTTCCTGATGGAATGTCAAAGGATGAGATTGCGGCTGCTCTGAGGAAGTTACCACCTCCAACGCAAGCAGCTCCTATTGCACCAGTTGCACCAAAAACAGTTGGTGAACAGATCATGTCATCACCAGTTGGTGGTGCTTTGCGTGGTCTACGCGATGTTGCAGAGGGTACTGTGCAATTAGCAGGAAGAGGTTTGGAGCAGTTGCCAGGCGTTGGACCACTCTTTGCGCCTGCACGCCGTCAGTTTGAGCAAAGCATGACCGCTGGAGAGCAGGCATATCGTCAGTCTCGCGCTGGTCAATTTATGCCAGAAGAGCTTGATGTTGGCCGTATGACAGGCAATGTTGCAGGCACATTGTTGCCAAGCACTGCCGCCGTCAGAGCATTGAAATTAGCACAAGCACCAATTAAGGCTGGCGCTGTTGGTGGGGCTGTTAGTGGTGCTATGCAACCTGTACAGACTGGCGCAACACCACAAACGCTGTCAGGATTGGTAACTGGTCAGCAACCTGTAGAAATGGGTGCTGGTGACTATTTCACCCAAAAAGCTGAACAGATAGGACTTGGTGGCGTACTTGGTGCTGGTGGTGGATACCTATCTGACAAGATTTTAAATATCTTGCTTGGTAGAGGACCGACTATCACGCAACCCGCAGGCACAACAACAGCACAAGCTCAAACCGCAGCGACAGTGACGCCAACAGCTACTGTGACTGGTGGACAAATTACTCCTGGTGCTGTTGGTGCAGATGTATCAGCAGGATTAACTGAGGCACAAAAAGCCATCTTAGATCGCGGTAAAGCAATGGGCTTCAAGACAACTCCAGGGCAAGAGACTGGCAGCCGTTCACTCCAACAGATGGAAGCTAGATTGGAATCAAATCCAATGACATCAGGCGCATTCAATACTATCAAGGCTACCAATCAAAGCGTACTTAACAGAGCCGCAGCTCAAGCCATTGGCGTTGACGCAGCCGAACTAAGCAACCCTGTATTGGCGCAGGCACAGCGTCAGATCAGTGGTGTGTATAACAAGGTTGCAAGCCCCAATGTGCAAAAGTTGGATCAGATGTATGTGATGAATGGCATTGATCTGATTGATTCAGCAGCAGAGGGTCTAACGACTCAGCCACTGAAGACTAATATTTTTGTGAAGCAGTTACAAGAATTTGCTAATAAAGGTGAAGCTACTGGCAACCAATTGACAACTCTGTCATCAAAGATTGGCAAGCGTGCCAAAAATGAAATGACAACAGCTAATGGTGATCGTGAGCTTGGTCAGGCTTTGTTCCAAATCAAGGAGATCGTTGACGATCAATTGGCGGCTGGATTGTCAGCAGCGGATCAGGCTGCATTCCAAGCAGCGCGTGCCAATTATCGCAATCTGATGACGCTGAGATCGAATCCTGGCGTTGTCAATCCATCATCTGGAAATGTTTCAGGTTTGAACTTGGCATCAGCCTTGACTCGCAAAGACCCTCGCGGATTCATGGAGGGAAGCAACACCACGCCAATGTATGAGGCTGCACGCTTTGCACAGGCATTCAGACCAATTGTTGGTGACTCAGGAACAGCGACACGCACAATGGAGTACACGCCATTGAATATGTTGTTGTCGATGCCTACCAATATTGCCGCCAGTGCATATACATCCGCACCAGCTACAGCCGTTGCTCGCCGTATGCAATCAGGATTGTTGCCTGCTGGTACTGTTGATGTAGCTACAGAAGAACTATTGCGGCGCACTCTTCCATTGACAGCAGGCGCAGGAATGACTGCAGGATTGTTAGGACAATAAAGTCAATTCGCTGGTGTGTTACTTCCATAAAAAGCAGCCACCAGCGGGTCACGCTTAATCTTCCACTTCTTTGCTCTTTCCTTTGCCATGCGAAAAGCATGATCGTCCAAGGACTCCTTGGCTCGCCAGCGTTTGAGCCTCTCTTGCGCCGTCATAGGTTTAGGCTTGACGGCATCAGAGCCTATCCCATGCCGGTACACGGCCACCAGCACATTGCCTGATCTGCGCCACTCTTGGATGTGGACAACGCCTTGCACTCGCAGCTTGTTGATCAGTATCTGAGCTGATCTTTCAGTGCAAAAAACCTTGGCGGCAACCTCTGGCGCGGTGCATCCAACGCGCTGGAGCAGATTGATGATGCGTGGCAGCCGAACAGATTTCATTCAAATATTGTAAATGACTATGTAGTCAAGCGTCAATATTCTTCTTTTTGTCATCTTTTTATGTGTTAATCCACTACATGAAGAATGTGCCAGATGTTAATCAGGCGAAAGAGTTTCACAGCTACCTAATGAAGTGGCAGGAAATATTATCTTTGGGCGATTGGCGCATAGAGAGAGTCAACAAGATCGCCAAGGATGCAATGGCGTCAGTTGAGTTTGATCCACCAGCAAGGCTTGCGAGCTACAGGCTTGGGTCATTTGGAGGTGAAGAGATAAACAGCGCCAGTCTTGAGATGACGGCGCTGCATGAGTGTTTGCATATCCTTTTACACGACCTTGTTGAGACAACGGCAGACAGGAATTCGACAGAAGAACAGCGAGAAATGGCCGAACACAGGGTTATCAATTTGCTTGAAAAACTTCTACTGAAAGAAAATCATGGGCGGTAAAGCAGTTTATAGCGATCAAGAATTCATCGAACTTTGGAATACTTACGAGTCAGGCAAGGCAATGGCAAAAGCCATAGGCATGGACTTGCGTAATATTCTGAGGCGCAAAAGCAATTTAGAAGCTAAGTATGGGCAGCAACTCAAATCAAAAAACAATAAAGCTCAGACAATTACAAACAATTCAGCAAGAAAAGAATTGGGGATTGAGAATGGCGTTGTTCTTGTTTTTAGCGATGCTCACTTTTGGCCTGGCATCCACACGACAGCGTACAAAGGACTTCTTTGGGCAATTAAAGAGTTTCAGCCAAAGGCCGTTATTGCCAATGGAGATATTTTCGACGGGGCAAGCGTGTCACGATTCGACAGGCACGGCTACGATTCGACGCCATCCGTAGTTCAAGAACTAAAAGCCTGTGAAATAGCGATGGGTGAGATCGAGGATACTGCCAAGAAAGCACGACACAATGTCAAGCTGGTATGGACATTGGGAAACCATGACGCACGCTTTGAGAACAGACTCGCTGCTAACGCGCCTCAATATGAATTTGTCAAAGGGTTTTCGTTGAAAGACCATTTTCCAACATGGGAGCCATGCTGGAGCTGCTGGCCGACAGATGATGTGGTGGTAAAGCATAGATGGAAGGGGGGAGTCCATGCCACCCACGCGAATGCCTCGGCGAGCGGGAAAACGATGGTCACGGGTCATTTGCACAGCCTCAAGGTAACTCCCTACGCCGACTACAACGGCAACCGATTTGGCGTTGATACAGGCACTCTGGCAGAGACTAATGGACCTCAATTCATGAACTATCTAGAAGACTCGCCAACCAACTGGCGGTCAGGCTTTGCGGTACTTACGTTTCATGAGGGCAAGTTGCTATGGCCTGAGTTGGTACACAAGTGGGATGATGGCAAGGTTGAGTTTCGCGGGAAAGTTTACGATGTCTAGCTGGCTAATTGCGCTTGTTGGACTTATATATCTAGGAATTGGCATAGATCAGATAAATAAAGGCCAATTTTGGATGGGCTTTACATTCATAGGATATTCGTTTAGCAATGTCGGCCTGTACATGATGGCTAAATAAAAAAGGGGGTTATTAGCCCCCTTACCTATCACTCAATGCGTTCCCACACTGTCCCGTCTTCAGCGTAGTACCAGTCACCGATTTCGTACTCTTCATCTTCTTCAACTTCTTCAATTTCGTAGTCTTCAACTTCTTCATCGCACTGGTTGAATTCGTATTCCTCTGTTACGTCATAGTCAACGCACCATCCATGGTCTTTTTGGAATTCGATAAATTCTTGGATGATTGCGATCTTGTCAAAGTCATTTGTTTCAATGGTCACTTTTTCAGTTGATGACCAGTCATACTCGCCAAATTCAATTTCAATTTTGTACATATTAAAAGCTCCTTTAATGGCACGATTGCCAATTAAAATCCTATCGCCAAATTGTGACAAGTGCAATTACGAATTTTGCTTGCTAGGCTTGGCGTGAGAGCAAACAGTCACTTGCTGCTTAGACTCAAGCCCTATCTTGGCCTGCGCTGCCATGCCCCATGCTCTGCCTTGCGCCAGCATCTTGAGTTCTTTATCTCTGGTCCAGATCGATGGTGTGCCGTCACGCCAGTCGAATGCGTTCTTCTTATCATTCATTTGTTATTCACCTTAATCTCTTTCTGAATGCCTGCGCTCAATTGCAGGAACATCCGCATCCATTTAACACCGCCAAGCCTTACATACTCGGCGTACTCTGATTGGGTAAGGCGCAGCGTGATGGCGCGTCCCAGCTCTATCTTCTCTTTCATCATTCAACCTCAAAATTTAAAAGTACCCACACAAAGCAAAACAGCGTGATGATCATCACTGCCATGCCGAACAATGCCATCAAGAAAAAGATTATTGCGGTTTGCATGGCTTGGCCTCACTTGGTGGTGTCCAGCCAAAGCGCCTCCATGTGGCTTGCACATCAACAGGCTTGGGGGGTGGTGGTGTAGGTATTGGATTCATTTTTGCACCGCCAGTAGTTCCATCTCGGCGTCTTTGAGGCGGTCTTGGATGCACTTCATTTCGTAGTCAAGCTGATCGATTTGGCGCTGCATACGATCTCGGGTAAATCTCTCAGCGTGCGCCCATCCAATGACAGCGCCACAGTGGACTGCCTTATTGATGAGCTGCAGGATCTCGGCGCGAGTCATCACGCCAATGGCAGTCTCTTTGGGGGGTGAGAGGCGCAGTACCTCGGCGTCTATTTCGTCTTGCATCTTTTTAGACATGGATCTCTCCTTGGGGTTGATGAGGGGTTGACCAGGCTTGCACAAGCAGGGTTGCGTTGTAGGGAATAGGCGTCACAGTTGACACAAACAGACCTTTGCCGCGCTGCTTGCGACCCCATGCGTCTACGGCATTGGCATTCTTGAGATCACCGCGTTTGACGGCAGCGTACACCTTGGCACGCTCAAAGCCGCCATCCTCCAGCTCGGCCATGCTGCGCGGTTCTTGGCAGAAGTCTTGGAGATCGGTCAAGATGACCACCATGCGGCCAGTAACAGGGCAAAGCCAACGCCAATAGCGATGGCGGCAAGGAAGTCAAGGGCAGAATCAGCGCGGCGATCTAAGCGCCTTGCTTGCTCAATGTAGGGGTGCTGGGTGTGGTTCATTTCAAAGTCTCCTTTAAGGTGGAGGCCGAAGCCCCCTGGTTGTTGATTACCCTGCTGCTTTCTCTGCAAAAATACGCTTTAACTCTATACCTTGATCCACATAAGCGTCAGAGCCGTAAGCTGGATCGACTTCTTCCCAAAGATCGGCATCCAACTTAGCGCCAGCGGCTAATGCGGCGTTAACGCGAGCTGCCAAACGATCTGCTTTGGCTGATGCCTCTTCACGCAAATCAGGAAAACAAGCATCGCCAGTCTCTTCACAAACGACTTGCTTAGTGCCATTAAAAATGGCGTTATGACGAAAGCGGCGACCAGCTGCATCTTCCATCAAAACATAAAAGCACTCAGCGATGAATGGATGACCATCGCAAGCATAACCAGCGTTGAAAAGATCGGATGCGGCGTAAGCGGTAAAAGTTGCGTTCATTTGTTTTTCCTAAAAGTGAAGTAATTGAGGACTTAAATATATCACGCTTGACGAAATCATCAACAACTATTTATTAGACCTTACAAACTAGTCAACTATTACTGCTGTAAAATCAGCATCGGCGGTTTTACTGCCAGTTGCCTTTGGGGGGTCAGCGTGAGTTGATCCCCTTTTTTTATCTTAAACTTGACCATCTCCACAAAACATGGTTAACATTCTCCACATGAAAACGATTTCACAAGAAGCACTCCACGCCATACGGCACAAAGTCGAATGCGCTGGCTACAAGATGTCTGATGTCTGCCGCGTTGCAGAGATCGATCAGGCGCAGGTATCCCGCTGGATATCGGGGACCACAGAGCCACTATACGGCAGCGTGATGCGCTTGGATCAGGCTGCTGACGCTTTGGTATCAGCTCGCCTCACAGTCCTCAACAAAGCCATGGAGGACGCCGTCAAATGATGACCACCAACTTTAAACCGCGCCGCATCATTGGCATTGACGTAGGGCTGAATGGCGCAATTGCCATGATGCAGGGCGAGACTCTTACCGGCATTTTCGATATGCCCACAGTCACTTTAAATCGCAATGGCGCAGCCAAGCGCCAAATCAGCATTCCTGAGTTAATTTACATACTCGACAACTTCAAACCCGATGAGGCGTACATCGAAAAGGTGTTTGCAATGGCAGGCCAGGGCGTCACCAGCGTTTTTTCATTTGGGCGCAGCCTTGGTGCGATTGAGGGTGTGATCGCCGCGAGATCCATCAAGTCCACTCTGATCACGCCACAGACATGGCAAAAGGCGATGGGCGTGACTGGTGGCAAGGATGGCGCAAGGGCGCGTGCAATGGAGCTGTTTCCTTGGAATGTAGATTACTTCAAACGCAAGAAAGATGATGGCCGAGCAGATGCGGCGCTGATTGCCTGTTGGGGACTTAGACATGGTTGATCCATTCAAGATCACCGAGCCAACCTGTATCAGCTTTAGCGGTGGGCGCACCAGCGCCTATATGCTTTGGCGTGTAATTCAAAGCGGGGGGGGCAACTTCCATGCCAAGCCGTTGTCTGTTTTGCCAATACTGGCAAGGAAGATGAGGCTACTTTGAGATTCGTACAAGCCTGCTCTGATAACTGGAATGTTGAGATTCATTGGATTGAATATCGAAATAACGATATAGGTTTTGCCAAAGTTGACTTTGAAACTGCTTCTCGAAATGGCGAACCCTTTGAGGAGCTTATAAATAAAGTGCAATTCTTGCCAAACTCAGCCATGAGAATATGTACTACCCATTTAAAGATTAGACCTTTTCGCAAATATTTGGACAGCATTGGAGTGCATCGTCCAGTGCAATTTGTTGGCATCAGAGCAGATGAAATGCGTAGAGTTGTAAAAATTAGAGCAAATCCAGAAGCAGAAGGGATGGAAAGATATTTGCCTCTTGCCTCTGCTGGCGTTGATGTACACGCAATTAATGAGTTTTGGAATAAGCAAGATTTCAACTTAAACCTGACAACCTTTAATGGAAAAACTTTGGCGGGTAATTGTGATTTATGTTTTTTAAAGCCAGCATCGCAAATACTTAGCCTTATTAAAGAAAAGCCTGAACGTGCAACTTGGTGGGCAAAAATGGAAAGTTTAGATTTGGAGAAAAGTGTCAACGGCAACAAACAATTTTCAAAAGATCGTCCATCCTATGCACAGATGCTTAAATTTTCAAAGGAACAACTTGATATGTTTGACCCCAATGAAGAAGCAATCTCATGCTTCTGCGGAGACTAATGATGGATGACCAAGAGCGCCAAACAATGCGTGAACACATCATCTACTTGGCAAATCAGTTGGAGATCTCGCGCAAAGCAAATCAGCAGCAGATTGTCTTTATCAAGCGCCTGCTCGACCCCGAAGACCTTGGACACGCCGTCAACAACGAAACCCGACAGATCGCGTACACGCTACTAATCAACAGCTCACACCTAGAAAGAGACTCATGGCAACATCAAGACAACCCCTAAAACTCAGGCCGTCATCCGCATCACGTTGGATCGCCTGCCCTGCCAGCGCAAGACTGTCAACGCTTGTGCCTTACCAAGAAAGTGGCGAAGCAGCCAAGATCGGTACTGCCATTCACGCGCTGGCCGAGACTTGCTTTCAGCTTGACACCGACCCCATGAAGTTTGTCGGCCAAGTGGTAGAGGGCATCACCATGACTGAAGAGAATTGCTCCTTTGCCTTGGAGCATTTGCAGGCGATCTGGGCGATTCAAGATGAGCTTGGTCACGTTAAGGTGGAGCAGCTCTTCAAGCTCTACCAAACGCCACAGTTCTCGCTACAAGGCACTGCTGACGTTGTTGGCAGATCTGTGGAGAAGCTAATCATTGCTGACCTTAAAACAGGCCGTGGCTATGTGGATGCTGACTCCGAACAGATGAAGATCTACGCGCTTGGTGCGTTGATGGACAACAACCACAAGCCAAGAGAAGTCGAACTACAAATAATCCAGCCGCATCATGGTGAGAAGCGCATTCACCGCATGAGCGTGGACGAGCTGGGCGTGTGGGAGACAGAGGTGCTGCTGCCGGCCATCAATGACGCTGTGAGCGATGCACCGCGCTACAACCCATCAGAGTCAGCCTGCCAGTGGTGTCCAGCAAAGCACATTTGCTCTGCACAAAAAGAGCAGTTCGACATTGTGGCGGCGCAACCCGACATCACCATCATGTCCAAAGATGAGATCAAAGAGGTGATGCTGTCTCTTACGCCGGCACAGATAAGCGCCATCCTTGATCGCGCACCCATGGTGGAAAAGTTTATTGAGGCAGTCAAAGAATACGCCACCAAGCAGATGCAGGATGGCGCAGTGCTACCAGGCTGGCAGCTACAACCCAAACGCGCCTCGCGCAAATGGATTGATTCGACAACAGCGCGTCAGGCTCTTACTGACGCAGGACTTACAGACTCTCAGATATTTGAGACTGAACTAATTTCTCCTACGGCGGCAGAGAAACTGCTGCCAAAGGAACAAAGAGTTATCTTGGACGAATTAACGGCCAAGGTATCGAGTGGCTTAACGCTTGCGAGAGATCGTGGCTTAAGTCAATAATGTCATCCCTTAACTCAAGAAAGCGAAACGCAAAATGCTAAATCTATCCTCTGGTGGCGGTAATGGGAACTACATCCGCTTTTCACCCCAAGCAAATGCTTGGACAAACAACCTTGGCGCTGAGATCCAGCTCAAGAAAATCGTGTTTGACATCGATGCGGTGCAAACAGGCTGGCTCCAACTTGGTGTCGGCATACGCGACTGGCAACCCGACTCAGAGTTGGGACGCAAAGGCGCACAGCCTACACCTGACCATAAGCGCGGCTTTATCGTCACGTTCTACAACAAGGAAATTGGGACTTGTGAGTGGTCATCAAGTGGCGTTGGTCCAAACATGGGACTGGAAAAGATGTACACCGACTGCGCCGCACAGCGTGCCGCCAATGCAGGCAAGTTGCCTGTGCTGGAGTACACCGGCAGCAAGTTGGAGAAGATCGGCAAAGGCACAACGCGCATCCCCAACTTCACCATTGTGAGTTGGATTGACAAGCCTGCTGGCATGGGTCAGAGCGATGAGGAGTACACCGCGCAAGTGGCTGCGCCTCCGGCGCCAGCTCCAAAGCCTGTTGCTGCACTAAAGCCAGTGCCTACTAAGTCAGCGATGGCGCAGGCCGTAGAAGATGACGAAATGTTTTAACTGATAGTGTGTACGCGCCGAGGTGTAACAGCCTCGGCTTTTTTTTCCTCTAAAAAATGGCAGCATATAAATGCAAGCAGAACAAATAGCCAAGAGCTTGGGCAACGCGAAAAGAGCCAACGGCCAATGGGTAGCGTCATGCCCAGTACCAAGTCACGGCAAAGGCAACGGCGACAAGAATCCAAGTCTCAGCGTACACATTGATGATGAGGGCAAGCCACTATTTCACTGTCATGGTGGCTGCACACAAGAATCAGTATTCCAAACCATCAGGGATATGCAGCTCTTACCCGAATTAGAAGAGCGCCCAGATCCACTCGCCAACATCAAGCCTCTACCCAAAGTCGAGTTCCAGCAGGAGTGGCAGTACCAGGACGAGGACCGCGTCACTGTATTCGTCAAGCACCGGCTGCGCGTAGGCGAGACAGGCAAAACCTATCGTCTATACAAAGTAGATACAGACGGAAAACGCTACCCGACATTGGGTGATGCACGCATAGTCCCATACAAGTTACCCGAATTGCTGGACGCAAAGACAGCGGGAAGAATAATCTATTTGGCCGAGGGCGAAAAGGCGGTGGACGCGCTGATGTCACTCGGCGTGGTGGCGACCACCGCGCACAGTGGCGCCGGCCATTGGCCCGAGGCCATCACCGAATATTTCGCTGGCGCGAATGTGGTGATCCTGCCAGACAACGATCTGAGTGGCTGGAGCTACGCACGCAAGGCAGCAGAGGCCATCCTGCCCATCGCCAAGGCACTCAAGGTAGTTGACCTCAGACTGCAGGAGCAAGGCGATGACGCATACGAGTTCATTGAGGCAGGCGGCGGACGCGCAGAGCTGGCGGCGTTGGTCAAGGCGGCGCCAAAGGTCAACAACGTGGATGATGTAACGATACCCGAAAGACTTCAGGCGATTCAGCCGAATGCGCCAATTGATGTGCCGCCACCACAAGCAGAGGACATCGCCAAAGAGTTCGCGCCTGATCCATTAAAAGAAGCACCAAAGCCAACCAAGACCATCAAGATTGAATCTTGGGACACCATACAAGATGAACCAGTCGAGTGGCTGATTGATGGTGTCATCCCCAAAGGGTCATTCACGGCGTTGTATGGACCGCCAGGCTCATTCAAGTCATTCATAGCCTTGGACATTGCCGAGGCCATAGCGACAGGGCGTACATGGATGGGTAGGCCAGTCAAGCAGACAGGCGCGGTGCTGTACTTGGCCGGCGAGGGCTTTGGCGGTATTGGAGCCAGGATCAAAGCCTGCAAGTTGCATCACCAAACACAGGACGGCGCACCGATCTACATAGTCAGACACCAGCTCAACCTTAGATCCAGCGCCGAGGACTTCAACGCCTTAATGATGGCCGTGGTGACGCTGGTGGAGCAGACAGGCATGGAATTCAGCCTCGCCATTGTGGATACGCTCGCCAGAGCATTTGGCGGCGGTAACGAGAACAGCTCAGAAGACATGGGTGCATTCATCACGGCCATGGGTAAGGTGCAGGAATTCCTCAACTGCGCCTTGATGGTGCTGCACCATAGCGGAAAGGATGCCGCTAAAGGACTGCGCGGCCATTCATCACTCCTTGGCGCCGTAGATACAGAGCTGGAGCTGCTGCGCTTTGACGAGCAGATGAAAGGCGTACTCACCATCAGCAAGCAAAAGGACGGCGCAGACAACGAGCGATTTGGCTTTGAGATGGTGGAGGTAGAAATCAGGCCAGCGGGACTCGGACTGAGCGATCCAGTGGTCAGCCTGGCGGTAAAAGCCAGCGATTCAGCCGTCAATGAGATGTCAAAGAAGACCAAAAACAACGCTGGAAAGGGTAGAAACCAGTCCATCGAGATGATGAGCCTTGAAACTGTTGTGAAATCAAAAGGAATACTAAGGTTCATTGAGGGGCAGCAGCGTATGGCCGTCAATTTGACTGATTGGAAAGCCGAATTCAGATCCAAAAAGGGCATCACCGATGACTCAACCGACAACCAAAAAAAGGCTTTTGACAAGGCATGGGAGCGTGCTCAGAAGAGGTTGCAAGAGTCTGGAGAGATCGGAATTAGGGACAAATCAGCATGGTTGATGCCTTTTTTAAACAGTCAAGATTAGTTCTGATGCCGTGTTTATATACAGAAATAATGCGACAAATGGCGACTTTGTCGCACTTTGTCTTTGTCGAATGCGACAAGACAAACCGAGAGTCTAGGACTCGGAGGTTTGTCGCTTATCGATGTCGGCAATGTCGTGTCACTTAAAAGGAAATTAGAAATGGCAACAAAGAGAAACCAAAACAAGCATCCAGTGGTGGAGCAGCCAAGTCCAAAGGCAGATCCTTGGACGATTCATGTGCAATCGAAACTGGTGGAGTTGGAGTCGGTAAAGGCTGCCAGCGATAGGAAATGGGGAGAAAACCGACTGAATACTTTGGTAAGCAGTGAGCTGAGAGAGAAATTTTGGATTCAAAACAGCAGATTGCATCAAGCGATGGAGGCCAAAGATCGAGCGAAGTTCGATTCCAGCGTGGCGGGAATGATCAGGGCGTATGGCGTACTGGATCAGTGGGCAACCGAAGAGGGAATAGATCCAGCGTCAACCATTCCTCGGATTGAATGGGAGATGCAGAATGGTCAGACCATGGTGATTGTTAGAACAGTCAATGAGGCAGTGGCGATTCAGACTCAGCGTCAGGACTTATCAAATCACCACATTTGGTCAATGCAGGAGCTAGAAGCATTGCTGGCTGATCCTCGGATGCAAGAAGTCATCAAGATCAAAGCGCTTGTGCCAACAGCACAGCTCACCAGCTTCAAGCCAACATCAAAGTTCAAGCCTGGCGGGGCAACAGGCTTTGATGACTTTGAAAACGATCTGACATTCAGCGACAATGACACCATGGAATACAAGTTCAATTCCGCACAGGCAGAAAGGTTCAAGAATGGCTCAATTTAAGCTCATGGCAGCATTCATCCGCGAAAAGGTACTGGACATCGTCCAGCGCGTTAAAAACGCTTTAAAGAGGGGTTGAGCGATGCCAGGCAATCCAAAGCGTAGGAAAGACATTGCATTCCTCAACGATATGCCTGAAGAGATGATCTTCAGCATGGTTGAAAGCGGCAAAAGCATTGCCGACATATGCGTGAGCTTGGGCATCAGCAAGCGTGCGCTAGACGATTGGATTGAGGAAAACGATCACGGTGCTATGATTACGCGCGCGCGTGTGCGTGCCGCCGATCTGATGGCTTGTGACACGATCAAGATAGCGGATGACATGGATGTCGACCATCCGCAGCGCGATGTTCAGCGCATCCGCACTCGCCAATGGCTGGCCGAGCGATGGGATCAGAAGACTTATGGCTTACAAAAGGCGCAGCAGATCAACATCAACGTGCAGGACCTACGCATGGCCGCGTTGCGCCATGTCGAGGTGATCGATGACTTATCCACAGAAAAAGGCGCATGATGCACACATTGCCCTGTGGACAACTGCAAACTGCCTGCGGATTAAGCAAAATCGCTGTAGTTATCCACAATAAAGTTAACATAATGAACATCGTGTTAAACCGATTATGTAAGGTTCATGTAAGAAAGTATATAGATCAATGACTTACCGATGCATCGACCTGTGGATAACTTTGCAGCCGTTTACTGGCAGCAAGCGGGTGGCCGTGGCTGGCGCGGCGGCTGCGACCCCCCCCTTGCTCGCGGCGGCGGGGGCGGCTGATGCAGCACCTAAACACATATCGCCACACGCATGACGACCCCCACCCCCCTACCCCCCACTGCGACAAAGCCTGTCCCGAAAAAAAATTCCAATGATTTGGTGGTGAATAACCCATTTGTCGAATTCGTCAAGCTCTACAAGAATAACCCTGTCCTGTTTGTCAAGGAGGTGCTGAACACTGAGCCTGATGCGTGGCAAGTGGAGTTCCTCAATCACATCGCCGCTGGAAATCGCCGCATAAGCGTACGTTCAGGCCACGGCGTAGGTAAGTCCACGGCGTCAGCCTGGGCGATGATTTGGTATCTATTCCTGCGCTTCCCTGTCAAGGTGGTGGTGACTGCACCGACATCCAGCCAGCTATACGATGCATTATTTGCGGAGGTTAAGCGTTGGGTTAAGGTGCTGCCCCCTATGCTGGCTGACCAGTTGGAGGTGAAGCAGGATCGCATCGAGGTGAAAGACGCCAACGAGGAGGCGTTCATCTCAGCGCGTACATCGAGAGCAGAGCAGCCAGAGGCGCTCCAAGGCGTCCACAGCGACAACGTGATGCTGGTGGCTGACGAGGCGTCAGGCGTGCCTGAAAAGGTGTTTGAGGCGGCATCAGGATCAATGTCGGGGCATAACGCCGTCACGCTACTGCTAGGAAACCCTGTGCGTTCCAGTGGTTTCTTCTACGACACCCATAATCGATTGGCGGGTGACTGGGTCACCATGCGCGTGTCCTGCGCCGACTCGCCCCGAGTGTCTGAGGCTTACATTGAAGAGATGAAAGCGCGGTACGGCGAGGAGTCAAACGCCTACCGCATCCGCGTATTGGGTGAGTTTCCGAGAAGTGATGAAGATACTGTGATCCCCATGGAGTTACTGGACTTGGCGATGAATCGGGATGTTGAGGCGAGTCCTTATGCGCCTTTGGTGTGGGGATTGGACGTTGCGCGGTTTGGCTCAGATCGGTCTGCGCTGTGCAAGAGGCGTGGTAACGCGGTGATTGAGCCTATCAAGACTTGGAAAAACTTGGACCTGATGCAGTTGACTGGTGCGGTGGTGGCTGAGTTTGAGGCGTTGGCGCCGAGCGACAGGCCAGAGGAGATACTGGTTGACTCCATTGGATTGGGGGCTGGCGTGGTGGATCGGTTGAAAGAGCTAAATCTTCCAGCTCGCGGCATCAATGTCTCTGAGTCCCCTGCCATGGGCGGTACTTACAGGAATCTAAAGGCCGAGCTTTGGTACAAGGCCAAGGCGTGGCTGGAGCAGCGCGACTGTAAATTGCCCAAAGATGAGCTGCTGGTGGCTGAATTGGCGACTGTCAGGTATATGTTTACATCCAACGGCAAGATTCAGATCGAGAGCAAAGATGACATCAAAAAGCGTGGATTGGCGAGTCCTGACAAGGCTGATGCGTTTTGCTTGACTTTTGCATCTGATGCGGTAATTGGCATGATGGGTTCAAAGTCAAGTGCCAAATGGAATCAGCCGTTGAAAAGAAACCTCTCAAGGGTTGCATAATTCGATAATTCTTTAAAGGAGTAACTGCGATGATGAAGAAAACCAAGATAGAGAAAAAGATTTCTAAGGTCTACAACGAGTTCAAAGCTGGCAAGCTGCACTCAGGCAAAGGTGGTCCTATCGTTAAGAGCAAGGCGCAGGGTTTGGCTATTGCTTTGAGTGCTGCTGGCGTCAAACCTAAAAAGGCGATGAAATAATGGCTACTATGCAACGCACCATGGATCAAGCCATGGATCAAAAGCCTGGTTATCAGGATGGCGGCGCAAGCTGCCCTGCACCTACTCAGGACATCACGCTCAATCTGAAGAATCGCGCCAAGGCGATCACTTCAGCGGCCTATGGTCCTGAGAATCCCGCATTGCCCAATACTCAATTTTGGTCAAAGAAAGCTGACCAGTGGGATGTGACAGTGGATGACGCCAAGCAAAGCCGATGCGGTAACTGTGCCGCATTCAATGTGTCCGACAAGTTGAAGCAGTGCATTGCTGATGGCATTGGCAATGATGCTGACCCATGGGGGACTATCAAGCTGGCCGACTTGGGTTACTGCGAGATATTCGATTTCAAGTGCGCCGCCAGCCGTACTTGCGATGCATGGGTGGTTGGTGGACCTAACACTGGTGACGGCGAGAATGGAGGAATGGATGCGGAAACGTCAGATCATGAGCCTGAATCCTTACTCACAATCAAGATTGGGGGACACAATGGCGACTAAACCAGGGCTTTATGCCAACATCAATGCAAAACAGGCTCGGATAGCCAAAGGCAGCGGCGAGAAGATGAACAAGGTTGGCTCCAAGGCCGCGCCGTCTGCTGCTGACTTCAAGTTGGCTGCAAAGACTGCCAAGAAGCCAAAGCCAAAGAAGTGATCTCACCGATTTGCATCAGCACAGTACATGGCAAAGTTTTGCGGGTGATGCTCACAAGCATTGCCGAGTATTGTCCAGAAGTGCCTGTCTATTTGCGCGGTCCAGAGTCCATTATTGGCGGCTATGACGCTGATCTCAAAGTATTTGGTGTTTCTGATACGTTTGGTGAATCCTACAACGATGTCATGGATCGCGCCTTTGCTGATGGCTTTGACTCAGTGATCTGCGCCAATGATGACATTGTGCTTACCCCTACCAGCTACAAGTATCTGATGGAGGATGTTGCGCAGCTCAAAGAGGAAACTGGCGAGCCAGTGGGCTGGGTGGCTGCACGATGCGATGCCGCAAGGCCAGTGCAGAACATTCGCAGTAATCCCTTTGATCAGAAGCTGCACTACTTCAAATACCCATATGAGGACGCCATTGTGCCGATGGAGGTACTTAGTCCCATCTTTGGTTGGATTGGGCGCGATGCGTGGGAGGTGCAGAAGTTCCCACCGCTGAATTGGTACTCGGATGATGTGCATTGCGAAGACTTGCGTGCGGCGGGTTTCCACCATTATTTGTCGCGGTCCTATGTCCACCACATTGGCAGCCAGACTGTTGGCTTAGATGGCAACAAACTGACTCAGCAGGCAGTGCCTTGGATACGCAAGAACAGGCCAAAATATGCATCTGATTGGTTTGATTCTTAAGGAATTTAGATATGAAAACACCCGCATGGCAGCGTAAAGAGGGAAAAAGTCCAAGTGGCGGTCTAAATGCCAAGGGACGTGCCAGCGCCAAGGCCGAGGGCATGAATCTGAAAGCGCCTGTGAAGTCTGGTGACAATCCGCGCAGGGCATCATTCCTTGCGAGAATGGGCAATATGCCTGGTGCTGAGATGAAAGACGGCGAGCCAACGCGCTTGCTGCTCAGTTTGAAAGCATGGGGCGCATCTAGCAAAGAGGATGCGAGATCCAAGGCCAAAGCAATATCTGCAAGAAATAAGGCGAAAAAATGAGCGAATTACCTATCACCACTGACATTGGATCAATTAATCCAATGGATGACACCGAGTTGCAGGGCATTGTCTCTGGCGAGCTGGAGGACGCTGTTAGCTACATCGACTCTGATGTGTCACCCATTCGCGCCAAGGGTACTGAGTATTACCGAGGCGACCCCTTTGGAAATGAGGAAGATGGCCGTTCTCAGGTAGTGGCGATGGAGGTGCGCGACACTGTCAGCGCCATGATGCCAAGCCTGATGAAAGTCTTTTTCAGTTCTGAGAATGTGGTGGAGTATGTGCCGCGTGGACCAGAGGATGTAGCTGGCGCACAGCAGGCGACAGATTACGCCAACTACATATTCAGCGCCGACAACAATGGTTTTATGACCACCTATGCGTTGTTCAAGGACTCGCTGGTGCGTAAGTGCGGAATTGCCAAGTATTGGTGGGAAGAGAACGAAGAGGTCAAGATCGAAGAATATTCGGGGCTTGATGATCAGACTGTGCAAATCCTGATGCAAGAGGATGCCGAGGTCAAGATCGTGGTCAGTTACCCTGACGCATCGATGCCGATGCAACCACCACAGCCTGATCCAATGACTGGCCTGCCCATGCAGATGCCCCAGCCAATGTTGCATGACGTTCAAATCAAGCGAAACACCAAGGATGGTCGTATCCGCATCATGGCTGTACCTCCCGAGGAGTTGGTAATTGATCGCCGCGCAAGATCGTTTGATGACGCTGGCATCATTGCCCACCGCCAAATGGCGACAGTCTCTGACCTGATCGGCATGGGATATGACCAGGATGAAATCGAAGAGAACATTAGCAGCACCGATTTGGATAGCAATGACGAGTATTTGGCGCGTCAGCCTTTGAGTACCACCATGGGCGCAGGCGACAGTCTGAATCCCATGCAGCGCAGGGTTTTGTACATCGAAGCGTATATGCGCGTGGACTATGACGGCGATGGCATCCCCGAATTGCGGAAGATTTGTTGCATGGGTTCGGGTTACACCATGGTGCGGAATTTACCCGCAAGCTACATCCCATTTGTGGACTTCCCTTGCGATCCCGAGCCACATACCTCGCCTTTGGAAGCGATGTCGATCTTTGACATCACGCATGACATTCAGGAGATCAAGTCAGAGATCATGCGTAATACGCTAGATTCTTTGGCGCAATCAATCCATCCGCGTACAGCAGTGGTTGAGGGTCAGGTCAATATCGATGACGTTTTAAATAACGAGACTGGCGCAATTATCCGCATGAGAGCGCCAGGCATGGTGCAGCCATTCAGCTCGCCATTTGTTGGACAGGCCGCATTCCCTATGCTTGACTATATGGATCAGATGCGCGAAGACCGCACCGGCATGAGCAAGGCGGCAATGGGCTTAGACCCTGATGCGTTGCAGTCCACCACCAAGGCGGCGGTGGCCGCCACAGTCAGCGCCAGCAGTCAAAGGCTTGAGCTGCAAGCTCGAATCTTGGCCGAGGGCATGAAGAAGTTATTCAAGGGCATTTTGTACCTGATGACCACACACCAAGACAAGCCTCGCATGGTGCGTTTGCGTAATGAGTGGGTGCAGATTGATCCTCGCGCATGGGACGCCAGCATGGATGTATCGGTCAATATTGGCTTGGGCAATGGCGACTTGGGTGAGCGTATGCAAGGCTTGACCATGATCGCAGGCAAGCAAGAGCAGATCATGCAGCAATTTGGTTTGGGTAACCCTGTGGTGACACCCGCCATGTACATCCGCACCATTCAAAAGATTGTGGAATTATCAGGATTCAAGGACGCATCGAGCTACTTCCAAGCCCTGCCTGCTGACTTTCAGATGCCTCAATCTACGCCAAAGCCAACCCCAGAAGAAGTATTGGCGCAAGTGCAGGCGCAGTCGATCCAAGCTGACATTCAGAAAAAGGCTGCCGAGCTGGAATTGAAGCGCGAGCAGATGGTCAGAGATGACGATTATCGAAGAGATCAATTGGCGC
>Ga0214921_10003442_pt1 | contig 24163 bp, 11 predicted proteins | sample LL1505_MetaG_FD_177992 | JGI IMG/M metagenome (GOLD analysis project Ga0214921, IMG submission 177992) | Freshwater microbial communities from Lake Lanier, Atlanta, Georgia, United States - LL-1505 | ecosystem: Environmental > Aquatic > Freshwater > Lake | place: USA: Georgia | collected...
CCACCACGCAGGTGGCCGCGCTGAAGACCAGCCAGATCGCGGCCCTGACGCCAAGCCAGATCCCAAGCCTGACAACCGCACAGATCGTCGCACTGACAACAGCGCAGGTTGCCACTTTGCTGACAGACCAGATCAGGGCGCTAGGCACAGGACAGATCGGTGTCCTGACCACAGGCGAAATCGCTGCCCTGTCAACATCCCAATTCGTTGCCCTGACAACGGCGCAGATCCCGGCTTTGACAACCGACCAGATTGCGGCTCTGCCAAGTTCGGATGTGATGGCGCTGACCTCGCCACAGATCGGGGCGCTGACCACGGCTCAGGTTATAGCCCTGACAACGCCGCAAATTGCCCTGCTGAGTTCAAGCGAAGTCCAGGCATTGAAGACAAGCCAGATTGCGGTGCTGACCACGCAGCAGGTGGTGACGCTGTCGACCGCGCAAGTGACCAGCCTCGCAAGCGACCAGATTGCCGCCTTGACCACCGGCCAAACAGTGGTGCTAAGGACGGATCAAATTGCATCGCTCAAGACCAATCAGGTCGTTGCGCTGACAACCGCGCAGGTGGCCGCGCTGACCACGGCGCAAATCCAGGCTTTGACGACCGGCGAAATCGCGGTTTTGACCACCGCACAGGCCTTTGCACTGACCACCGCGCAGGTAGTGACGCTGTCGACGCCGCAAATTGTCGCCCTGACCCCGACCGATATCGGTGTGTTGACCACGACGCAGATTGCGGTGCTGACTTCGGCGCAGGTTTCCGCGCTGACATCCGCACAAGTGCAGGCCTTGACCACCGCAGACATGGTGGCTTTGAGCACAGCGCAACTGTCTTCCTTGTCGACGGGTCAGGTGGTCAGCATCACCACGGCGGATATTGCCGCTTTGACCACAACGCAGGTTGTGTCGCTGTCGACGTCGCAGGTCGGTGCTTTGACATCGGCACAAATCGCGGCTTTGACCACCGCGCAGGTCGCCGCCTTGTTGACAACGCAGCTGAATGCCTTGCCGTCAGCCGATATCGCAGCCCTGACCACCGCACAGGCGACGGCTTTGACCACCGACCAGATCGTGTCGCTGAAGACCGATCTGTTGGCAGCCTTGAGCAGCGATGATATGGCCGCCCTCAAGACAGCGCAAATCGTCACTTTGACCTCGGCGCAGGTGCAGGCCCTGACCACCGGCCAGATTGCGGCTTTGACCACCCAGCAGGTCTTTGCCCTGACCACCGGCCAGATCAGCGCGCTCAATCCGAACCAGTTGCCGGCTTTGACTTCGGCTGACATGGTGGCTTTGACCACGTCGCAACTGGTTGTGTTGTCGAATACGCAGATCGCCAGCCTTGCGACCGATGATTTTGCCTCGCTGAAAACCTCGCAAGTCACGGCCTTGCTGAGCTCGCAAGTCGCCTCGCTGACCAGCGCGCAGGTGGCGGGCATGACGACGGCACAAATCGCGGCCTTGCTGACCAGCCAGCTTGTGGCGATCACGACAGAAGGCATTGCAGCCCTGACGACCGGCGAAGCGGCGGCCCTGACAACGGCACAGGTCAAATCGCTCTTGACGGCACAGGTTGTGGCCCTGACCTCTGCCGATATTGCGGCGCTGACCACCTCGCAGGTTGTTGCTTTGACAACGACACAGGTGCCTGTCCTGTCTGCCAACCAGATCGGTGCCCTGACAACCGCGCAAGTGGCAGCTTTGGGCACAAGCCAGCTTGTCACACTGACAAGCACGCAGATACCGGCCTTGACCACCAGTGCGATTACGACACTGAGCTCGTCGCAGCTGCTTGCATTGACGACACCACAAATTCAGGCTTTGGAAATCGTTGATTTTGCGGCCCTCAAGACAAATCAAATCTCCGCTTTGTCGACCCTGCAGGTTGTGGCGATTACCACAACACAGATTGCGGCCCTGACCACGGCGCAAGCCTCGTCCCTGACCACAACGCAGTTAAATGTGTTGGCGACGGACGGCATTGCCGCTTTGACCACCTCTTCGGCCAATGCGCTGACGACGGCACAAATTGCAAGCCTGAAATCCAACCAGATTGCAGCATTGACGACGGCCGATATCGCGGCCCTGTCGACCACGCAATTTGTCACACTGTCGAGCAGCCAGATTCAGGCCCTGACAACCGACCAGATTGTCAGCCTGACCACGGATGACATCGTTTCTTTGACTTCTGCCCAGATTACGGCCCTGAAATCGAACCAGGTGGCCGTGCTGACAACGGCGCAAATCGCCGCACTCACAACGCTGGAAATGACCCGCCTGAGCGCAGCGCAGGTATCCAACATCTCTACAAGCGGTATCGCGGCACTGTCGAGCGACCAGTTTACAGTCTTGAATACCGGCCAGATCCAATCGCTGACAACCGCTCAAATCGTGGCGATCACCACCGATGACATTGTCAAGCTGACCAGCATCCAGCTTGGCGCGCTCAAGAGCAACCAGATTGCGGCCCTGACCACGGACGGGACCGTGGCACTGACGACGTTGCAGATCGACCTGTTGTCGAGCGCGCAGGTGGCCGCATTGTCGTCAACCAGCATTGCGGTGCTGACCACGGACCAGCTGGTTGCGATCGGCTCCGTCGATATCAGCGCCTTGACGAGCACCCAGATCGGCGCGCTGACATCGGGCCAGATTGTGGCCTTGACCACCGCACAGGTGCCCGCCCTGACCACGGCTCAGGTCGCGGTACTGTCGACCGCACAATTGGCGGCGATGGAAACAACCGATGTGCTGACTTTGACCACGGCACAAATTCAGGCCTTGACGACGACACAAGTGGCCAACCTGCCGACGAGCGACCTGGTTTTGTTGACAACAGCGCAAATGGCCGCGTTGAAGAGCAACCAGATCGCCGCCCTGACCAGCAGCGAAGTTGTTGCCCTGACCACCACGCAAATCAGCCAGCTGACGACCTTGCAAGTCTCGTCTCTGGCTACGGGCAGTGTTGCCGCGCTGACGACCGATCAGGTTGTGGCTTTGAACACGGCCGATATTGCCGCCTTGAAGACATCGCAAGTGATTGTGCTGACAGCGGAGCAGATCGGCGTTCTCGAAACCGCCGACATCAACAATATGACCGCGGCGCAGATTACGGCTTTGACGACTGTGCAAATTCCGGTCTTGCGGACGGATCACATCACGTCGCTGAAAACCGCACAGATAGTCGCTTTGACCACTGCGCAGGTCGCCGCACTCACCACCAGCCAGATCGCTGCTTTGTCGACGGGCAATGTGGCCGTGCTGACGGCCGCGCAAATCACGGCTTTGACCACGCCGCAAATCAATGCCCTGCCGACAGCGGATATTGCCACCCTGTCGGCCGCCCAATTGGCCGCAATCACCACCGGCCAGATACAGGCCCTTCGGACGGATCAGGTTGCAGCCCTGAAAACCTCGCAAATCACGCTGTTGACCACGGCCCAGCTGGTTGCTTTGACACCGGATCAGGTGCCTGCCCTGACGACCGCAGATTTGATCCTGCTCAGCGCGGGCCAGTTGAACAGCCTGACAAGCGATCAAATCGTGGCCCTGACCACGGCGCAGGTGGCAAGCCTGACGACGACACAGGTCTCGATTTTGACTTCGGCACAAATTGCTTCGCTCGAGACCCTCGATCTGCAGGCGTTCACGACCGGTCAGGTGCAGGCATTGACTGCCGCCCAGATCACGGCTTTGACGACCAACGAAGTCACAGCGATCACAACGGCCCAGCTGGCCTCCCTCAAGAGCAACCAGCTTGCCGCCTTGACGACGGCCGCCACTGTCGCACTGACCACATATCAAGTGTCGCAATTGTCCAGTGCGCAAGTGGCTTCGCTTTCAACCAGCAGTATTGCCGTGTTGAGCAGTGCGCAGTTGAACGCTTTGACAACGGTCGATATGACGGCCTTGAGTTCGGTGCAATTGGCGGCCCTGACCACAGATCAGGTGGTCGCACTGACCACCGCACAGGTCGCAGCCCTGACAACCGCTCAGATACCGCAATTCAGCACCGCTCAGGTGGCCTCGCTTGAAATCGTTGATTTGCAGGCCATGACCACGGCCCAGATCCAGAGCCTGACAGCCCTGCAAATCGCCAATTTGACCACCGATGAGCTGGTGTCCATCAGTTCGGCACAGCTCACGGCGCTCAAGACCAACCAGATTGCCGCGCTGACACCGACCGAGGCTGTTGCCCTGACAACCCTGCAAATCAGCCAGTTGTCGAGCACGCAGGTCTCCAACCTGTCAACCGCCAGCACGCTGGCGCTGACAACCGCCCAGATTGTCGCGCTGACCACCGCCGATGTCTCGGCACTGCGCAATGCCCAGATACTCGTATTGACGCCCGATCAGCTCGGTGCGCTCGAGACCGGCGATGTGGCAGGCATGACAGGCGCACAGCTTGTCGCCTTGAGCACGGCGCAGATCCAGGCCTTGCGCACGGATCACATTGCCGCTTTGAAAACCGCGCAGATCACGGTTTTGACGCCTGCCCAAATCAGCAGTTTGAAAACGGATCAGGTGATGGCCATCACGACGGCCGATATTGCTGCACTGGTCTCGGCCCAATTGGTCGCGCTGACCACCGATCAAGTGGTGGCACTGACCACGGCGCAGGTGTCGTCGCTGACCGCGGCACAGGTCGCATTGCTGAGCACCACACAGGTGGCTTCGCTTGAAATCGTTGATTTGCAGGCCATGACCACGGCCCAGATCCAGAGCCTGACCGCCCTGCAAATCGCCAATTTGACCACCGATGAACTGGTGTCCATCAGTTCGGCACAGCTGTCTGCCCTCAAGAGCAACCAGATTGCGGCACTGACACCTGCCGAGGCTGTTGCCCTGACAACCCTGCAAATCAACCAGTTGTCGAGTGCGCAGGTCTCCAACCTGTCTACCGCCAGCACGCTGGCGTTGACCACCGACCAGATTGTCGCGCTGACAACCGCCTCTGTGTCGGCCCTGCGCAATGCGCAAATTCTGGTCTTGACGGCCGATCAGCTCGCAGTGCTGGAAACAGGCGATGTGGCCGGCATGACGGCCGCGCAGCTTGCCGCGCTGAGCACGACGCAGGTGCAGGCCTTGCGCTCGGATCACATCACAGCTTTGAAAACCGTGCAGATCACGGCTTTGACTTCTGCTCAAATCAACAGTTTGAAGTCGGATCAGGTGGCGGCCATCACGACGGCCGATATCGCAGTGCTCAAGAGCGACCAGCTAGCCGCCCTGACCACCGATCAAATCGTGACACTGAGTTCTGCACAGGTCTCGTCACTGACAGCAGCGCAGGTCGCATTGCTGAGCACCACACAGGTGGATGCGCTTGAAATCGTTGATTGGCAGGCCATGACCACGGCCCAGATCCAGGGCCTGACCGCGCTGCAAATCGCCAATCTGACCACCGAAGAGCTGGTTTCGATCACCTCTGTGCAGCTGGCGGCCCTGAAGAGCAACCAGATTGCCGCCCTGACATCGACCTCGTTCGACAGCATCACCACCTTGCAAATCAGCCAGTTGTCGAGCACGCAGGTTTCCAACATCACGACATCGGCATTTGTGACCCTCACAACCAATCAAATCCTGGCACTGACCACGGCCGATGTTGCAACATTGAGAACCAACCAAATCACCGCTTTGACAGCCGATCAGATCGGCGCGCTGGAATCGGGTGATGTGGCGGGCATGACAGTCGGTCAGCTGGTGGTTCTGACCACAGCGCAAATCCCGAGCTTGCGCACCGATCATATTGCGGCCTTGAAAACGGCCCAGATTATCGTCCTCACGACAGCGCAAGTGGCCGCACTCACCACCGATCAGATACCGGCCATCACCAAAGCCGATATCAGCGCGTTGACCACAGCACAGGCCTTCGCCTTGACCACCGACCAAATGATCGCGCTGACATCGGTGCAGGTCACAGGCCTGACCGTGACGCAAATCGCCGCGATGAAGACATCGCAGATCGCAGCAATCGAGTCGCAAGATCTGCAGGCGCTTTCGACAGCGCAAGTCCAGACCCTGTCCGCCAGTCAGGTTGCAAGCCTGACCACGGATCAAGTGACGGCACTTACCTCCGTGCAGTTGGGATCCTTGAAGAGCAACCAGATTGCCGCACTGACAACGGCTGAAGTGGTGGCCCTGACCCCGACACAAATCAGCCAGCTGAGCAGCACGCAGATTCCGAACTTGACGGCAGCGGGCACAGCGGCACTGACGACAGACCAGATTGTCGCTTTGGAAACCGGTGATGTTGTCTCGCTGAAGACTTCGCAGTTGATCGTGTTGAGTGCCCAGCAATTGGCGGCTCTTGAAACAGCCGATGTGTCAAACCTCACAACAGGCCAATTGAGTGTGTTGAGCTCGACACAAATTCCGGCACTGCGGACCGACCATATTGCCGCGTTGAAAACGGCTCAAATCGCGGCCATCACAGCCACGCAACTGGCCTCGATGACACCGGACCAGATTGCTGCGATCACGACAGCCGATCTGATCGTGCTCAGTTCGACGCAGATACCGGCTTTGACAAGCGCGCAGGTTGTGGCCTTGACCACGCTTGAAATCAGCAATTTGACGACATCGCAAATCCGTTGGCTGACCACGGCACAGGTTCCTGCGATTGCGACAGATGATCTTGCCGCGCTGAAAACCAGCCAGATCACGGCTCTGACCACCACGCAATTGGTGACGCTGACGACAGACCAGATCCCTGCGCTGACGGTCACGCAGATCCCGACCCTGTCTTCGTCGAACTTTGCCTCGCTGACGACCGCCCAGTTGAACGCTCTGACGCCCACGCAGACAAATGTGCTGACAACGTCGCAAAAGAACGCGCTGACCACGCTGCAATACAGCTATCTGCACTTCTGATAAGGGATCGGGGTAAGGCGTCCGGGCTGTTTGACCCAGAAGCCGAAGCGTCAAGCTGCCAGAATACGGGCCACAGCGGCCCCGATCGTCGGCTCGACGATCAGCTGGTCGGGGGCAAAGCCCCGCTGGTCCGACACAGATTGCAGGATCTCACCGGCCGTTTGCATGCCGATGACCACCGCTTTGGTACCGGCCTTGAGGCCCGCCAGCGCATCGCTCGGCTGGTCGCCGATGATCCAGCTTTGCGCGAGATCGAGGTTGAGTTCACGCGCGGCTTGCACCAGCATGCCCGCTTGCGGCTTGCGGCAGTTGCATTGTCTGATCTCGCCGAAATCGGGGTGATGGGGGCAGTAATAGATGCCGGACAGTTCGACCCCGTGCACGAGAAGCTCTGCCCGCATCCAGTCATGCAAGGCCTCGACATCCGCTGGTTGATAGTAACCGCGTGCAATACCGGCCTGATTGGTGACAATCACCAGCGCAAATCCGGCATCCTGCAAGGATTTGAGTGCTTGGATGGCACCGTCGATCCATTCCCAGTCCTGACGGCGATGCACATAGCCGAAATTGACATTCAACGTGCCGTCACGATCCAGAAAAATCGCCTTACGGCTCGGGGAGATACCCATCTCAGCCGATCCCGTCGCTGCTAGACATTGCCGTAGCGGGTGTTTTTGAGCATGGTGAAGCCCTTGATCAACTCCTGTATGCCCTTTTCAAGCGACATCACGGGCTGGAAACCGGTGGCTTCGATCTTGGTATTGGAGACGATATAATTGCGCTGGTCGGGGTCTTTGCCCAAGGGCGCATCAAGGAAGATGAAATGCGGCAATTGGCTGCGGATCACTTCGCATAATTCGGTTTTCGACACATTGGCATCCGACAGGCCGACATTGTAAATCTGACCCTTCATCGCATCAAAATGCCCGATCGCATGCTGGAACACCCGCGATACATCGCGGACATGGATATAATTGCGCTTGAACGCACCTTCGAACAGCATCACGCAGCGATCATACACCGCGCGATAGACGAAATCATTGACCAGCAGATCAATCCGCATGCGCGGCGACATACCGAACACGGTAGCCAGACGGAAGCTGATGGCGTTCTCGTGCTCCATCAACAGCCGTTCGACCTTCACCTTCTCGATCGCATATTGGGAAATGGGCCGCAGCGGGGAGTCTTCGGTGCAGAAATTGTTGTCGTCACCCGAGCCATAGGCACTGTTGGTGGTCGGCATCAGGATGATTTGCTGTTTCGAAATCATCTTGAGCATCATGGCAATCGCATCGTGATTGGTGGTTGTCGCCCCGACCGGATCCTGATTGCACAAAGGCGCACCGACCAGTGCAGCCAAGGGAATGATCAGATCGGCCTTTTTCAGCAGCGGTTCCATCACGGAAGCCATGCGGATATCGCCCTTCACCACCGAAAAATTGGGGTGATAGCAGACATGGTTGAGAGAGGCCTGCCCGAACATGAAATTATCGACCACGGTGACATGATGGCCCGCAGCCAGCAGATCGGGCACCATGGTCGAGCCCAGATAGCCCGCGCCGCCGGTGACAAGTATGTGATGGGTCATCGTCAGATCCTTATGCGGTTGCTGTCAAAAGACATCAGTCGCCAAGCAATTGGCGCTTGAGGGAAATTCGGGCCATGGCCTCGACGTTCTGGCGTTGGGCAAGGCCGAATTTGGTTTCGACCAGATCGAGATAGGCGGGATGGGTGAAATAGGTGTTCCACGCCTGATCACGGAAGCGCAACACCTCCTGCGCGCTGCAATGGCGGGTCGGCAAAGGCTGCGCCTCGTAGGATAGAAAGGCATAGCCTTCGTAACTGCTCGGCAAGGCCCAGCCCTCGCGCAAAGCCTGCTGATGGATCGGACTGCCCGGCAAAGCCTGACAGGGATACATATTGGCCATTTCGGTGTTCAATTCCAGAGCAAGATCAAGTGTTTCCTGCATGGTCGCGGGCGTGTCCTCGGGAAAGCCGAAGATATAATTGCTGATGATGTTGATATCGGCGGCCTGCACCGAGCGGCAAACTTCGCGGATGTTCACATCCTTGAACGATCCCTTCGAGACTTCCTGGCGCACCATCTGGTTGCCGGCCTCTATCCCCAGCGCCAGCCAGTTGATGCCCGCTTGCTTGAACAAGGCCAGTCGGTCATTGCGCACCGTATCGACGCGCGAATAGGCCCACATGTTCAAAGGCATCTGCCGCTCGACCAGCCCGTTCAGCAAGGGCTCGTAATAACGCCGGTTCAGAAAGAACATTTCGTCGCTCAGCCGCAGGGTTTGCACCCCCATGGCCGACAATGTCTCGATCTCGCGCAGGATGAATTCGGGCGACCAGAACCGCATGCCGCGCGAATGGGACGCGTCGATGTGATCGGCGTTATCCTGGCGGTTGACGATATTGATCATGCAGAAATTGCAGGCAAACTGGCAGCCGAGCGAGGTATAGATGGCGGCAAACGGCGTGCGTTTGGCGTGATCGAAGCCCGCATGCCAGAAATGCGCCCGATAGAGATCGAGCGGCTTGTCCCTGAAGGGCAGCAAATCCCATGCATAGCCGGGCAGATCAATGTCCATCCGCTCTTGCTGAACCACCTGTTCGGGACTGTTGAGGTGGATGTGACCATCCTGCTTGTAGCCGATGCCCTTGATGCGCGGCAGATCATCACGCAAATCCGATTGCAGCAGATTGTGCAGGGCATAAACGCCCTCATTCAGCAAAGCGATGTCGAAACAGGCATAGCCCAACACCTCTTTGGGCAGCGCGCTGACATGCGAGCCGACAATGGCGATCACGGTTTCGGGATGCTCTTGCTTGACCGCTTGCGCCAAAGCGGTGGCGCCGATCATGCTCGTGGTGCCCGAATTGGGGTTTTGTCCATAGACGGCAAACAGCACAAGCCGTGCTTGGGCGTCACTGATCCGGCTGCAGGCCTGTTCGATGGTCAGCTTTTCGGCATCGCAATCAAGAATGGCCACGCCGAAGCCCTTGCTCCGGCAGGATTGGGCCAGCAGCAAGGCCCATGTCGGGGGTTCAATCGCGGCATAGACAGCTGCCAGCCCCTGATAGGCTTTGGCGGACGAGTCCGGATTGACAATCAAAACATCCAAATTACGGCTCATCATCCCCACGCCCGCACACCAACATCACGCTCATGCATAACAGATCGCGGCCTCCACGCATTCACATAATGTGTGATAGAGCACCATATGCACTTCCTGAATGGTGCTTGTCGCATCCCCCGGCGCGACAATGGCAAAATCGGCCAGGGTTCTGGCTTTGCCGCCCTCGCGCCCAGTCAGCAGAATGCTCGGCAGGCCCATCAACCGGCATTGTTCCAGTGCCTTGATGATATTGGGCGAGTCACCCGAAGTGCTGATGGCCACAAACAGATCATGTTCGGTGGCTTTTCCGGCCAGTTGGCGGGCAAAAACATGCTCGAAACCATAATCATTGCTGATCGCGGTCAGGATGGAACTGTCGACCGTCAGGGCTTCGGCAGGCAGTGACGCCCTGTCACGGGCCAAGCGCACCACAAATTCGCAAGCCAGATGCTGGGCATCGGCGGCCGATCCGCCATTGCCCGCAATATAGAGCCGCCCGCCTTTGCGGTAGCGCGAGACAACCTCGTCGACTGCCGCCGCGAACACCGCCATTTGCGCCTGATCGGCCAGCAGTGCCTGTTTGGCACGGATGGACGCCTCCAGATTGCTTCGCAAAGCGCGGGCATACTCCATTACAACGCTCCTCGACGCAAAAACTGTTCGGCCCGATGATAATCTTCGGGAATGCCAATATCAATGAACGGGGCTTTGAATTCCAGACCGGCAATCCGGCATTGGCTGGACAACAGCACCGGAAAGACATCATTTTCCAAAGAACAAGCCCCTTTGACACGGGTTTCAAGCTGCAACCCCTCAGGCTCGCACCAGTAAACACCGCCATTGGCCAGACATGGACCCGCATCCGTTTGCCGATGCAGCGAGGCAATCATGCCGTCAGCATCCAGATCAACCCCGTGATAACGCTGCACATCACTGGTTGCAAACAGTGACAGGCACATAGCCGCCTGTTGTCGGACCGCAAAAGCCCGCAAAGCGGCCAGATCGACCGCAAAAAACGTATCGCCGTTCAACAGCAAAAAGCCTTGTCCTTCAGGACAGTGGCGGGCCGCCAGACGCAATGCGCCGCCCGTGCCCAAAGGCTCGGTTTCAATCGCGTAATCGAGCCGCACCCCGCGATAGGCCGCGCCGTAAGTGTCGATTATCGCCTCGTGGCGATAGCCTACCGACAGGACACAATGATCAACCCCCTGCCCGATCCAGTAATCGAGCAGATAGGTCAGAAACGGTTTTCCCCCGACAGGAGCCATCGGCTTGGGCCAATCGGACACGGTTGCGCGCAACCGCGTGCCCAAACCGCCAGCCAGAACGATTGCAGTGGTCATGGCTGCCCCTAAACCGCATTCAGAATGGCGCAGATGTCATCAATGTCATCGCTGCCCAGTTCGGGGTAATTGCCGATATAGAAGCCGAAGAAATGGATATGTTCGGTGTTGGGGAAATTGCGGTAATGATGTTCCGGCACGAGGCCTTTCAGGTAAGGCTGGCGCACCTGATTGCCGCCGCCCGCGCTGCCGCGCCGGAACTCGATGCCGCTGTCGCGCATCCGCACCATCAAACGGTTGACGAAATCGTGATCGGCCTCGTTCATCACCAGATTGAAGGCATAATTGCTCATGCCCTCAAGCTTGAAATCGGTTTTGAAGCGGGTGTGGTCGATCCGGTCGAGAAACCGCAGGCAATTGTCGTTGCGTCTTGCGACAATCCGGTCGATCCGCTTGAGCTGGCTTTGGCCCATAATGCCGCCGATTTCGGTGTTGCGGACATTATAGGCGGGATAAGCAAAGATGAAATCGGGGTTCAAATCGGGGTAATCGGCACGATAGGGATCGCTGAAAGCCCGGTCATTGGCTTCGCGCACCATGCCATGCGAGCGCAACAAACGCGCCTGCTGATAGACCAGCGGATCATTGGTACAAATCATCCCGCCTTCGATCGTGCTCATGTGATGGGCATAATAGAAGGAGAAATTGGACATCCAGCCGATGCTGCCGAGTTTTTGGCCGCCATGCATCGCCCCGTGGGATTCACAGACATCCTCGATCAACGGGATCCCGCGCTGCTGCAATTCACTGATCAACTGATCGGTCAGCCCGTCAAAGCCCTGCACATGGGTGATAAACACCGCCCGCGTCCGGTCCGTGATTTTGGACAGGATTTCAACCGTATCCATCGCCAGACTGTGCGGATCGATATCGGCAAACACCGGCGTAAAGCCGTTCTGGATCACCGAGGCGATATCGGACACCCAGGTCAGCGGCGGCACAATCACCTCGCCGCCATCGGGATGACGCAGCTTGAGCAGGGCCATCGACAACAGATTGGCGGACGCGCCGGAATTGACAAAGACGCTGTAGGACACGCCGAGCCATTGCGACCATTGCTGCTCGAACGCGCGGACATGCGGGCCATTGGTCAGGATCGGGTCATCCTGTTTGAGATGCTCGATCACCGCATCGAGATCCTCGCGCAGGATATTGTTGCGCATCAATGGATATTTCATCATCACACGCCCCCTGACACGGCCGTTTGGCCCTTGTAAAAGCCCAGAATGTCCGCCAGCGCGCCTTGTTCGCCGATGCCGACGCGCTCGTGCAATTGCTGTCTGGTGCCCTGCTCGAAGGAATAGGCCGGTTCGACTCCCAAATTCAGCAAAGGTGCGGGCACGTGATGGCGGGATATGATCTCGAACAGCATGGAATCCATCCCGCCGCGCCCGCGGAACCCCTCTTCCATCGACACCAGTTGGCTATGCCGGCGCATCAGCGCAACCAGACCTTCCCGATCAAAATCCGACAGATCGAACAGATCGACCACCGTCGCCGCAATGCCCTGGGCTGCCAGATGCCCGACAATCGCCAGAGCGGTATGCACCATAAAGCCCGTAGCGATCAGGCACAGGCCTTCGCCCTGCCGCCGGACGACAAAGCCAGTGGCGGGATCATCGTTTGACGGATCGAGAACCGGCAGGATTTGCGCATCGAACCGCAGATATTTCGGCCTTTTCTCGCCAAGGCAACGGGCAAACAGGCTTTCGGCCCCGAGATGGTCGGACGGCGAATAGATGTGCAGGTTCGGCAGTCCGCGCATCAATGTCAGATCTTCGTAACATTGGTGGGTCGGCCCCGACATCACATAGCTGTAACCCGCACCCACACCGATCAGGTTGACATTCATCGGCCTGACGGTGGACAGCAAAGCCAGATTGACGCGGATCTGCTCGAAGCAGCGCATCGTGATGAAGGGGGCAATCGCATAGGCAAAGACGCAGAAGCCTTCGAGCGCAAGGCCGCAACTTACATTGATCAGATTTTGCTCGGCAATGCCGACATTGACAAAGCGGGTCGGAAAATCCCGCCGGATTTTATCGAGCACCGGCGAGCCGAAATCGGCAGTCACGAAATAGATCATCTCGTCGCGCTGCATGCCTTGCCAGACCTGTTCCAGAAAGGCATCGCGCATGGCCACGGGCCGGATAGCGGACACAAGCGCGCTCATTGGCTTTGCTCCAACAATTGATCCAGCAATTCCGGCTTGGGCGCCAGAATATGCGAGAGCGGCTGGTTTTCCAGCCCCGGCACGCCGTGGCCTTTCAAGGTTCGGGCAATCAACGCCTTGGGCTTTTTGCCCCGCAAGGCTTTCATTTCCAGCAAGACCTGTTGGACGGCCACAACATCATGCCCGTCAACCGAACGGCAATCCCAGCCGAAGGCCGTCAAACGATCGGAGAGCGAGACGTGATCGACAATATCGCGGGTATGGCCCAGCATAGCGGTCTGGTTGTCGTCGATGATCAGGTTCAACCCGTCCAGCCCGTGTTGCGAGGCCAGCATCACGGCTTCCCACATGGCGCCTTCATGCATTTCACCATCACCGGCCACCACGAACACGCTGCGCTGGCTGGCTTTGGCGCGCAAGGCCATGGCCATGCCGGTGGCCACGCCCAAGCCATGCCCCAAAGACCCGTTGATGGTTTCATAGCCCGGAATGACCGGATCGGGGATGCCGCCCAAAATCCCGCCGGTCTGGCAGATGCGGTGCAATTCCTCCTGCGGGAAAAAGCCCAGATCGGCCAGAATGGGATACATGCAAATCGAGCCGTGCCCTTTGGAAATCACGCAGCGGTCACGCGCCTCACTCAAAGGCCGAAAAGCATCAAATTCCAGCACGCCGCCGTAATAGAGCGCGACAAACAGATCGACCGCCGACAAAGACGAGGCAATGCGCGTTTCGGCAACGCGGCGGTGAATGGCGAGGGTTTCACGCCAGACCCATTTGGACCTTGCCACCAGATCCGTTTGCGCGGTGCTGCTCATGCCCTGCCCTCTTGGTGATGATGGACTAGATACCATTGATAGGTCTGCTCCAGCCCCTGCTCCAGCGTCACGGTGGGTGACCATCCCAGCTGCCTGATCCTGCTGCTGTCGAGCAATTTGCGCGGCGTTCCATCGGGTTTGGACGGATCACAGATCAATTGCCCGCGATAGCCGATAATCCGCGCGATCATCTGCGCCAGTTCCATGATTGCGACATCAGAGCCCGTGCCGAGATTGAACGGTCCCTCGGACGCCTGACCGGCCTGCATCAGATGGATACAGGCATCGGCCACATCATCGGCATGGATGAATTCGCGCCTCGGCGTGCCGCTGCCCCAGATGGTCACCGCAGGCTCGTTGCGCGATTTGGCCATATGGATTTTGTGGATCAAGGCCGACAGGACATGCCCGCTGTCGGGATCGAAATTGTCATAGGGCCCGTAGACGCTGTTGGGAATGACCGGCACAAAGCGCTGCCCGCCATATTGCTTGTTGAGCGCAAAGCACATCTGCAAGCCCGCCAGTTTCGAAAGGGCATAGGGCAGACTGGTCGGCTCGAGCGCACCGGTCAGGATCGCGCTTTCGGCCATCGGCTGTTCTGTCTCGCGCGGATACATGCAGGACGAGCCAAACAGGATCAGCTTTTTGACGCCAAGGGCCTGTGCCTGTTTGAGAACATTGGATTGAATGGCGAGGTTGGAGAAGATGAAATCGGCCGGAGTGATCTGGTTTTGCGTGATCCCGCCGACCTTGCCCGCACACAGAAATACATAATCGGGAGCGGTTTTTGTCATCAGCCCGATCACTTCCGACCCTTGCTCCAGATCGGCCTCGGCCCGCGAGGCTCCTGTGACCTTGTCAAAGCCCTGATGCTGCAATCTGCGCATCAGCGCCGAGCCGATCAGCCCGCGATGGCCCAGAACAAGGATTTTGGCGTCAGGGCGCATCATCACAACCCGTTCGGCTGGTAAAGTACGGTGCGGCTGCCGGAATTGTCGAATTTGAACCCGACATGCACCAGATCTTTCAGCGCCTCCCTGATGGAGGCCTGCCGGTGTGGTTCGGCAAACAGCAGCAAGAAGCCGCCGCCGCCCGCCCCCAGAATTTTACCGCCGATTGCCCCGTGATCGAGTGCTGTCTGATAGAGCTGATCGATATGCGGTGTTGTGACCTGATCCGACAGCATGCGCTTGTAACGCCAGCTTTCATGCAGCAACTGCCCGAATTCGCTGATCGGCGTGGATTTTTGCGCCAAAATCGCCAGAGCCTTATCAACCATTTGCCGCATCATGGTCAATTCGTCCCGGCGCTTGTGCAAATTGAGGATTTGCGAATGGGCAATCGCATCGGCTACCCGCGAGACGCCGGTAAAACACAGCATCAGATGCGATGACAGCTCCTCCCTCCTCTCATTGGTGATCATGACAGGAGAGACGTTGAACTGGCCGTCGGGTTTGAATTCAATATGGTTGAAGCCGCCATAGGCTGCGGCCACCTGATCTTGCGAACCGACATGCTCGCCGATCAGATCCTGCTCGATATGGATGGCATCGCGCGCCAATTGCCCCTGACTGACAAGGTGCGAGCGCAGGGCATAGATCGCCTGCACCAGACCGACCGTAAACGACGAGCTCGACCCGATCCCCGAACGCGCCGGCAAATCACCGTCGTGATGGATTTCCAGCCCGTTCTCGATACCGGCCCATTGGAATACGGCTTTGACGCAAGGATGGGCGATGTCTTGGTTGGAGCGGACATTTTCAATGACCGAATAGACAATGCGGTGCTTGTGCTCGAAAAACGGCGGCAGATTGCGGCAGGAAATGTAGCAATATTTGTCAATCGTGGTCGACAGCACCGCCCCGCCATGCAGGCGGGACCAGTCGGGATAATCCGTCCCGCCGCCAAAAAACGAAATCCGGTAAGGCGTGCGCGTGATGATCATATCACCGCACCAAGGCACACCATCATGGGCCACACTACACGCCGACAACCAAAAACCATGACGCAATTTCTCATCTACGCAAGCAAACCAAATGATCGAATTCACACAGAACAGAAGACGGCACAGGGGACGGGCCACCTCCGAAAACCGATGAAATCGGTCATTCTTATAACAGAGCAGACGCGAGGAATCCAAAAAACTTGCGTGTTCAGGCGAGACTGAATTCGTTTTGCCAAAATGAATATATAGCGAATTGAACTGTTTGGACTGGACAATTTATTTTTTACATATTAAACAAATCATTATAGTAGATTAGGATTGTATTATATATTTAATGCAGAAGTTAAATTTATAATATGAAGATAGAAGCAAGAATTGGCTAAAATTAAGCAATTAAAATGATACGCCGTAAATCAAATGAATGTAATTTTAATAACATTATTTTAATGACGTCGATTTACCACGCCAAAATTTTGACAAATATTCTTATTTCTGAAAATATAAATATTAATATACTCAATTTTATTCATCCCAATCAGTTAAAAGAAATTCCGGATGACTATCTGATGTCGTCCAGACTGATTTCTTTCGGATCCCGCCACTATATCCCGCCAGACATTTTGGACCGGATCGGGTATGGCTCGTATAACCTTCACCCCGGTCCGCCCAACTATCCCGGCTGGGCTCCGTTTTATTATGCCATTTATGATCGGGCCACCCGATACGGGGTCACCTTCCATGAAATGAACGAGAAAATCGATGCGGGCGATATTGTCCGCGTAAGGGATTTTGACATTCCTGCCCACGCGACCACGCAGGAACTGGTGAATATCACCGAATTCCACATGTTCGAACTGCTCAAAGAATTGGCACCCTCCTTGGCAAACCAAACAGATTATCTGGCAACGACGGATCTGAATTGGCAAAGACAGCCTTTGAAAAAGAAAGACTTTCTGGCCATCTGCCACATTCCTCTGGATATTTCCGAGGAAGAATTGAACCGCCGTGTTTTTGCATTCGGCGACAGTGACGGCACTATTTTCCCCTATCTGATCAAGGACAACCAAAAATACAGGCTGTCCTTTGATACAGACCATCCTGACCGCCACAGCCACTGGCTGCACGGCAAGCGGTTTGTGATCGATTGAAAAACATTCTCTGTTAATTCAATCGATCATTGCACCCGGCCAAATCAGACAGGCTTTGTAACCGTCATAATCTGTTGCAATGTCATGCCACCATTTGCCGGAAGGACCGTGCTGGCCGATCCCTGCCCCGCCATTGCGGCAACGCTCTGCACAAATGCACTGACACTTTGTGTCAGCATTCCTGCTGGCGCAGTATGCGTTGGCGTCACAACCGTCGCATCATAATAGGAAATGGTTTCGATATTTTTCAGGGTCTGCGTAGCACTGCTGTTCTTGTTGATCGCAGTCTGTAATGAACTTGTTCCGGAAATTGTCCAATCAGCGGCTGATCCATACAGATAGACCACATCGGTCCCTGCACCACCATCGATGTTGTCATTGCCTGCATTGACATAGAAAGCATCATTGCCGGATCCGCCGACGGCATCATTGATCGCACTGCCATAGGCAATCGCCACATTGTTCATGCCTGTATAGGTCTGATAGGTGGCAATGCTCGATGGCAAATTTGACGGCCCCTGAATGCCGATCGAACTGAAATAACCGGCTCTCAGGTCAATGATATTTGACAGGCTCATGGCACTGGCATCGATTTTACCGCCGGCAGGGGCCCAGATTGTCTGCATCCCTTTGTAATCTGCTGCAAAAGTCATGGTCTGATAGGCGGCAACCTCGTTGCTGCCATACAGATATTGCAATGCGGCGATATCATAAAGCATAAAGCTTTGCGGATTGATGGAGGTCCATGAATAGCTGGTCCCGCCTGTCACCGCTTTGGCTGTCACATTCGTTGAATCGGTCGGGTTGTTATAGGACATCACCGTGTAGCGGCGGGTATCTGTCTCCGCAGGCAAATAGGGAGCGGGGGTTCCACCGCCGCCGGCATTGTAATTGCCCGGATGCTTGAGACCCAATGTATGGCCGATTTCGTGGATCAGTGTTTCCCAGCCATAGCTGCCGACCGAGAAATCGGAATTGGACGAGGCATTGCTTGCAAGCATCAGATAGCTCGGGTTGCCGCCGCCCTGATAAGGAGGATTGGCATAGCCCGCACTGCCGCTCTGGTTGTTCTGGCCGAAATTGATGTCTCCCTGACCGGCGGTTGTGGCCAAGGTGAATTTCACATCGATCAAGGTCGAAATATAATCGAGTGCCTTTTTGACAGCAGTCTGTTGTGTGGCAGACATCACGGCAAAGCCATTTTTATCGTATGACGAAGCCGTTGCGGGCAAGGACGTCAGGAAGCTGTAGGTCAGCGTGTGCTGTGCACTTGAGGCCGTGAGGCTGCTCAATCCGGCATGGATCACATCGGCAGGTGCCGTTGATTTTGTCGCCAGCGAACCCGGCGTATGCCACCACTGGCCGGTCCCGCCCATCAGCAAGGCATCGACATTGGTATCGCCCGATGTTGTCGGCAAAGTCGACATCTCCTGATGGCCGATGAGATTGTAGGAGGTCAACTGGGCCGTGTTCGTCGCGTTGAGCGCAGACAGTTGCACCGTATAGACGCCTGACGCAGCGGCTTTGAAGGTATAGCCGTTCACGGGCGTTGAAGACGAGCCAACCACGGCATTTGTTGAATCCAGAACCTTCAGCGAGATTGTCGGTGCCGCGCCGGAATAGGAATAACCGTAGCCGGCAGAGAAGGTATAGGTCGCACCCGCAACCAGACTGATGGTTTCAGATACAGTCGCAGAGGATGACGTCTTGTTGCCCGTTGTGGCACTGAATTCATAGCCCTTCAGCTGGTCTGCCGACCATTTCAGGCTGGTGACAACAGGTTGCGGTGCGGGATCGGGTACAGTCCAGGGGGAAGCGGTCGAGGCGATCGACAGATTGCCCATCGCATCTTTTGCAGTTGCCGTGATCGAGTGAGCACCGATGGCCAGCGTTGTGGCCAAAGTCAGCGACCACGTCCCATCCGTGCTTGAGGCGGTGGTGGTTCCCAACAAGGTCGTGCCGTCATAGACACTCACGGAAGAGCCTTTTTCCGCAGTCCCGCTGATTTTTGGCTTTGTATTCTCGCTTCCAGTCACGCCTAAACCAACCGACACGGTGGGTGCGGTCGGTGCAGTCGTATCCAGTGTCAAAACCGAGGCAGCAGAAGCAGTGCTGGCATTGCCCGCCGCGTCTGTCGCAACGGCAATCAGGTTATGAGCCCCTTCGGTCAATGCCTTGGTGAACGTATAGTTCCAGGTTCCCGTTGCGCTGGCATTGACCTTGGCCACAAGCGTGGTCCCGTCATAGATGGACACAGAACTTAATTTTTCTGCTGTTCCGGTCAGGGTGGGCAAGGTGTTTTTGGTCAAGGCCGGCGCGACCAGTGTGGGCGCGGAGGGTGCCGTTGCATCAACCAGCATTGCAACCGCATTGGAGGCTGCAGACACCCGTGAACCGTCAGCCAGAGATGCTGTCGCGGTGAAGGTATGGGTGGCTTCGGTCAGATCCGACGAAACCTTGTAGCTCCAAAGGCCCGAACTATCGGCAGTTACCGTGCCCAGTTTGGTTGTACCATCATACACACTGACAGTTGCACCGGGTTTAGCAGTCCCGGCCAGGGTCGGCTGCTTGTTATTGGTTACGACTGGGGCAATCAAGGTGGGGGCCGCGTAGGCCAGCGATGTGCTGGACGTGGTGATGGACAGGCCAACGATCCGGCCTATGGCATCAAAATCATTGGCCAGTTGGGCAGCCGAGAGGGTCGGCGTGACACCTGTATCGGTCAATTTGATATCTGTCAGCAGACCCTTTTTGGCCAAAACCTGTAGATCATCGATGGCAGTCCCCACATTGGCTGTCGTATCGGTCACAATCACGAAGACGGAACGAGAAATGATCAAATCGCCCGTCACCTTGGACTGCGCAATGATATTGGCTGCCGTATCGTCAATGGCGATCGGAGACATCAATAATACAGGGGTCTGAAGCTTCAGGGCATCTGCAACCGTATAGGTATGGACTGCCGTTACCGATTTGGCGGCTTTGACCAGATCGGCATTGCCGAGATCCAGCAAGGTCGTATTGGCATCGGACAGGGTATAGGTGAAACCCGTTATCAAGGGATTGCCCGAAGCGTCGACATGCGAAGGCGCAACAACCGCCATCGTGCCACCCGAAATGGTCAGAGCCTTGCCGGACTGTGTCAGCGTACCGGCCGTGATTGTAAAGCTTCCTGCACTTCCGGCTGCCGTGACGGTTCCGGTGACGGTGCCGCTGGTCAAGGTAAAGGTGCCGCCCGCACTTGTCGCGATCGGCGTCAATGTCCCGCTGGAGAGCGTCACAGTGCCCCCTGCACTTCCGGCGACCGTCAATGAGGCATTGCTGATCCGGAAGGCACTGAAATCATTCAAGAGTTTTGCGTCCACAACCGTCAGCTTGGGCGGCAAATCGCTGATCGTAATCTTGGTAGAATTCTGGATCACATTCAAAATATCGTAACGGGCATGGGTAACAATATTAGCCGCCGTATCCAATATCTTGAAGCTCGGTATGGCTGCCAAATTCGGCAGTGCGGCAATTTTCATGGCATCGGCAATTGAAATTCCGGCCACCGGCGTGGTTGTAGTAGTTCCTGATGCCGAAGGCTTGGTTTCATCAATGGTGATGGTCGAAATTTTGGGATCTACAACAGTGCCTTCGATGCCCTTTGGATCCGCATTGATCAGCGACAACAGATTGGCGGTTGAATCGACAACCGCCATGCTCACCACGCGGGCATTTGCACTGACCGTGGCAATTTGGGCGGCTGGCACATCTTTGACAACCAATTGATAGGTTGAAGGCAGTTTGGCGAGAGCCGCCACATTAGCGCCCAGTTGCGTGAAGGTGATCACGAGGGGCGAAGGCGTTGCATCGGTAAAGCTGATGGATTTGATGTTTGCGGCAGCATTCAACTTGTCGAGATCTGCCGTGATCGCAGCGACCGTATCGGCCACTTTGATGATCGCGATATTGGCATTTTTCGACAGGAGCAAGCCGGCACTGTCGGTTTGCACATCAGAAATTTCATATTTTGTGGCAGCCGGCAGCAAGGCCTTAATCTTGGTATTTGCGGCATATTGGGCTGCCGTAATGGCTATATTACCGGTATCTTTGATTAATATTGGGGCTGTCGTATTCAAATTGTTCCAAAGATCAACTTTAGAATTCAAAGCATCAAAACTTGCCTTGATGTTGCCTATTGTCTCCGAAATCTGGAAAGAAAGAACATGACTGTCCAACTGCAAGACATCTGCATCGGCAATTGTTGCGCCTGTGACGGTCAAACCATAATTGGATTTGAATTTGGCAAATACGGCAAAATTCAAATTATATTGAGTTGCGGTGATATCGACTGATTTGGGCGTGTCGGTCTGAATAATTTGATAGAGCGACTTTGCCGCGGCAAGACTATCAAGATTTTTTGCAATATTTGCCGCCGTATCCTTGACAGAAAATGCCCCGACATTGCTCGAGCCCGCATATTTACCCAATTGGTCAATCGTGACTTCAATCGGCTTGAGACTAACGGTCAGGGCCGCAGCAACTGATGGTTTTGACTCATTCCCCGCCGTGTCACCTGCCGTCGCAGTAATGTTATGCACACCCTCGGTCAATTTCTTCGCATCGGGAACAACGAAAGTCCATGCGCCCTGCATATCGACTGCGGCTGTTCCGAGAACAGTCGTACCGTCAAGAATACTGACTGTGGTCAGGGGCTTTGCAGTCCCTGTTATTGTCGGCGTTGCTGTCGAAGTCGCACCCGATGTCTTGATGACAGGAACATCCGGTACGGTCGTGATCACCGAAATATTCAGGGATGACGAGAGAACGGATTCATTGCCTGCCGCATCCATTGCTTTTGCAGCAAGCACATGATTGCCATCAACCAGTTTTGAACTGGTGATCGAAAACGCACCGGTTGATCCGGCCACGCCGGTACCCAGCACCGTGGTCCCCTCATAAAGGGTGACCTTGCTTCCCGCCTCGGCCTGTCCGGTCACTGTGGGTGTGTTGAGCTTGGTGATGCCGTCGGTTGACGACAGGCCGGTATCCGAAGCGGCTGCCAGAGCAATCGTCACAGGCTTGTCCGGCGCAACCGTATCAACGGTAATGGCAACAGTTGCCGTCTTGAGGGACAGATTGCCTGCAACATCGGCTGCCTGGGCACTGAATTGATAGATCCCGTCGGCAAGCAGGCTGCTGACCGTATAGCTCCATTTGCCGGTCGCATCGGCCGCAGTGGTCCCGACTGCATTGGCCCCATTGTAAACGGTCACCGTGGCATTGGCCTCGGCAGTCCCTGCAATGGTCGGTGCATTGGTGTTGATCGCACCCGCCTTGGTTGTCAGAACAGGAACCGCAGGCCCGACTGTATCGGTTGTGACGGACAAGATAGCCGAGGCGGCAGAGACATTGCCCGCAACGTCGGTAGCTTTCACCGTCAGTTTGTGCACGCCATCGGGCAATGTGCTGGTTGTGATCGAATATTTTCCGTCAACACCGGCCGTCGCTGTGCCGACACTCTTGGTGCCGTCGAACAGTTCGACCTTGGACCCCGCTTCGGCCACGCCCTTGATCACGGGAGTGGCAGTCTTGGTGATACCGTCGGAGAACGAAACACCGGTATCTGAAGCCGCATCCAGCGTCGGGAGTACCGGCGCGTCGGGAGCCTTTGTATCAACGGTGACTTTGAGCGTATCGGACAGAAGCGAGACATTGCCCGCCGCATCCTTGGCCTGCACCGTCAACACATGCTCGCCATCGCTCAGCGTGCCACTGATGATGGTGAAGGCACCACCGGCCGAGCCCGCGGCAACCGTTGCAGTTCCCAACACCGTTGTGCCTTCAAGCAGGGTCACGGTTGAGCCGGCCTCGGCTGTTCCGGTGATTTTGGGTGTTTTCAAATTGATGATTTTATCGGTTGCCGAAATGCCGGTGTCGGATGCCGCATCAAGCGCAAAAACAGGCTTGGTTGGCGCAATACTGTCCACGACAAAGACCAGCGCGTTGGATGCAACCGAAACATTGGCGCCGCTGTCGACCGTTTTGGCCGTAAAATTATGGGACCCCTCGGACAATTTCGTCAGAGGTGTTGCAACCCAGTTTCCTTTGGCATCGGCGGTTGTCGTGCCGACCAAAGTTTGCCCGTCGAACAAGCCAATCGTACTGCCCGCAATCGCAGTGCCTGTGATCGAGGTCGAGGGATTGTTGGTCAGGGCCAGTTTGGAGGTGATAACGGGTGCTTTAGTTGAATCAATGGTTTTGAACACCTTGTCATCAAAGGACAGGTTCGCGACACCGCTGACTTTATCGGTTCCGTCCGGTTTGCCGTCGCGCTTGTCCACAACCGTGTAGATGCCATCGGCACCCAATGTGATGGTGTAGTCACTCTGGTTGCCGGAATAGACAACCGTATCCGAACCGCCACCGCCAATGATCGTGTCGTTGCCAAGTCCACCGGTAAATACGTTGTCCTTCGCATCACCTGTCAGAGTATCGTCGAATTGTGACCCGACAAGGTTGGCAAAGCCCGAAATGGTATCACCGGCCGCATCGCCACCAGCGGCTGTCTTTTTACCCAGATCAACCTGCACGCCGGCACCGGAATGCTCATAGCTCAAGGTGGAGTTGAGACCTGTAGCAGACAATTTATCTGCACCTGCCCCCCCTTCGACCACGGCATTGGCAGCACTCATCGTGATCGTATCGGCCAATATGGTGCCGGCAATCAGACCTGTTCCACCGGTGACACTCA
>Ga0214921_10003443_pt1 | contig 24156 bp, 30 predicted proteins | sample LL1505_MetaG_FD_177992 | JGI IMG/M metagenome (GOLD analysis project Ga0214921, IMG submission 177992) | Freshwater microbial communities from Lake Lanier, Atlanta, Georgia, United States - LL-1505 | ecosystem: Environmental > Aquatic > Freshwater > Lake | place: USA: Georgia | collected...
AGTCCAACTATCGCCTGTATTATTTTCGCAACCATGAATATCGCAGTTATTACAACGTTGATGGCCAGCTGGATGAAGTCGTAATCATTTACAGCTACAAAGTTAAGAAAGGTAATGGCTTTGGTGACAACATTGCCGTAAGCAATATCACGGGCACACAAACTCTTGGTTCTCAAGGAGCTAAGCGTTACATCAGACTTTCGATCAAGCGTCGAACCATTGAAGAAACGCATTCAGAAGGCGAAATGTCTTTTGACATGCCCAACTATACAGCCCTCGGTAAAACAAAGAAGTTTGATAACACCCTTGGCTTTATTCCCTGCGTAGAAATCTTTAACAATCCAAAAGGTTTCTCTACGGAAGGCACGGGTGAGTTTGATGCTTTTGCGTCGCACATCACTACGCATGATGAATTGGTCCGCACCATGCGGAAAAACGTTCAGTTCTTTGGTAATCCAACGCTTCTTTCCTCCAGGCCCAAGACCGATCTTATAGAGTCCGGGTCAGACTCGGCAATCCAACGTCCTTCTATCGCAGCAAACTCAGGCTTTGGCAGCTTGGGAGCACTGAGCCGATCTACGTTTAAAGCTGATCCCATTGGACGCAGCAGTGTAGATGGTCAGATTCGTGTGCCACGGGTCATCGCAAACCTGGAACCAAACGATCGGGTTGGCTACATTGTTCCAGATGCTATTACTGGTGACCAAAACGCATTTGCACGTACGTATCGAGAAGAAATCAGAACCGCCCTTGGTGGAGTAGACGAACTTTCCATCTCTGCTGGCGTAACCGCAACTGAATACAAATCATTATTTGGTCGTGTTGCTGCTACATCAAAGAAAAAAGCTACTGCTATTTATACTTACGGAATTGCACGTTGTCTTGAGCTAATTATTTTTCAGGAAGAAAGATTGTTCAGGGCATCTTTAGCACATGCCGCAGGTTTTGAGGAACCTGTGGAGCCACCCGAGGATGCTCCCCTGGAGGAAAATCAAGCGTACAAGGCTGCTATGACTGGGTTTGACGAGAAAGTCAAACAAATCATGATGGCCTGCATGGAAACCAAAGTTGTTCCTCCAGGCGTCACAGGGTTAATTCCTGATGGTGATCTTACAGTTCTTTGGCGTTGGACTGGTCCTGTGTATGAGGAATCTACGCAGGACGTTTTGAACAACTCTATTGTTGTAAGAAACCTTCAGGAGTTAGGTGTTGATAGCATTGAAGCACTGAAGTTTCTCTTTCCGTCAAAAACGGATGAGGAACGAGCCGCTATGTTAAGCGGTTTCCCGTTCAGGATGGTTGGTGAATTGCAGAATGCATTTTCTCAATTTGCTCGCCTAGTGGGTGGAATGATGCAGACCCCCCACCCGGAGTCACCGGATCTTCCGATGGCTGCGGATCCAAGGCTGGATCTAACACCGTATCTGTATCGAACCCTAGAAGCATTACAAAAGGAGATGAGTTATGCAGGACGCTACCGTCCAATCGATCCCACAGACGAGCCAAGCACCGTCAGTAGCACCAAGCAGCTACGTGATGGCGGCTCCGACTCCGACGCAAGCGGTGGCGGCCCAAGCCCCCAGCTACCAGCAGGCGCCGGCACCTCAGGCTTATCAGGTGGGTATGAGCTACCCCCAAGCGGTACCTCAGGCGACCCCCAACTACCAATACGCCCCTACTCAGTACGCCCCCCAATCCCAACCGAACTACTCGGTGCCCTCTCAGGAAGCACCGGTCAGCAACCCATGGGAGTCGGCGTTCAACAAGGTGGTCAACCTACTGAGCGCTCCAGTCCAATCCCCCTTCCAGGGTCAACCGTCGACACCGACGACTCAATACGCCCCGGCCAACTATGGGGTGCCCAGCAGCCCCCAAGCTTCGGCGCAATTGGGGATGCAGACCTCGTATCCCAGCCAGGGCTTATCGCCCAACTATTCCCAAACCTCGTCAGCTCCTTCCTTGGAGCAAATCGCGGACCTGGTGGGGATGGGGCAGGAAAGCCGCCAAGTAATGGACGCATTCGGAATCGAAGCGCCCGCCGTACTAAATAACTACGCCCTTCAACTTGAAGGCATGTTAGATAGCGCTGTTGCCTGGGGCAACGAAGCTACTGCTACCCTTGGTGGTTATGCCAACTTTGCGGTTAATGAGCACCAGGAGAACCTGGCCTACAACGAGATTCTGACCAACCCCGATACCCTTAGCGATTACACGCTGCGGTTCTTTGGTCCCGAAGGTCCGTATCCTGTGTATGAAAGCACTGCTGAACTTGAGCGTCCTGGTTATCCGACTCAGCCTGTTATGGCTAACATCGGTAATTTCCCTGCTCCTCCTTCGGCTGATGCTCCCCAGCAACCTGAAAACTTCTGGGGTGGTTTCAATGAAATCATGGCACGTGATCCCCAGAATGCCTGGCGTGTTTTGAATCAAGCCCAACCTGGTGTTGTTGCAAACAAATTGTTTGTAATGGAGTGATTAAGTAAATAATTTTGGCGGCCAATAAGTAAAATTATTGGCTGCTAAAATTTAAAGTAGATAAGACATTGTTATGTCTGAATCTTTCACCTGACAAACTACAGTCCTGCGACACTGGAGGATAAAACAAAGTGTTTCTTGATAACGATTTCCCTAAGATTCTTGGTGCGGAACTCTATCGTCCCCACCCTGCATACATCGCGGAAATGGCAGTTGAGCCCGTGGTTGTCCACGACTTCACTCGCCAGCCCGGCCAAACCGTTCAGTTAGACCGCTACAAGTTCTGGGGTACCCCTGGTACCAAGGACAGCCGTGAGCGTATTGCCGACCAAACCATTGGTACCGCCAACGCCCGTAACATCACCAAGGAAAAAGTCCTGGTGGTGCTTAAGGAATACACCGGCCCTGCAGACCCTGGCGATCCGACCCAGCCTTCAACCTTTAAGATTGCCCGTGAGACCCTGATCACTGCCCAGCGCATGCTGCTGGACACTGGCAACCTCAACATGTTCCACCAGTCCATCGGTAGCCTGACGCTGCTTGATGACTATCGCCGGTGGCGCGACCGCGTCTTTATTGACGAACTGGCCAAAGCTGAAGCTAACGGCAAAGCCGATACTACCCAAGGCGGCTACTACTTTGCTGGTGGTAAAACCAAAGATGCCTCTGGTCGTATTTCTTATACCTCCACTGAGTACGGCGCTCAGGTCCAGCAGTTCCAAGTTCGTACCGACTTGCTGAACGTTGTCAAGGATCTACGTAAGCGTAACGTACCGACCTATTCCGATGGTCTGTATCGTTGCATCTGCGATCCCACGTTCATGATGCACCTGCGTCGTGACGCTGACTTCCGTGAGATTGCTCGTTACGCTGGCAACCCTGGCCAAGGGATGTACATGGGCAACCCCGGTATGCCCAACAACTCCAGCTTCTACATGGGTCCCCAAGCTGGCCAAGGTTACTTCCTTGCTGGCGAACCCGTCATGCCTACTGGCGTGCAATTTGAAGGTGTTAAGTTCTTCGAGTCGACCAACTTCCCGACCAAGACCCTTAGCGCTTCCTTTGATGGCGGCTCCAACTACAGCACCCAGGAAGTTTCCCAAGGTTACTTCTTTGGTCCTCAAGCAGTTGGCGTCGGCATTGGTGGTCCAAACGCCCAGGTGCTCATCAACAACAACGATGACTTTAGCCGCTTCATCATCTTGATTTGGCAACTGTACGCTGGTTTTGAAATTCTTAACAAAGATTTCATTACTAATGCGTTTAGCTTTGTCTCTGATGACGGCGTCCTCAAATAACCTATAACTTATTCTCAGGAGAGATAAATGACTTACTTAAGCGCCAAGCGGATTTATCCAGGTAGCTGGACAAATGCCCTCAACAGCTGGTACAAGAACATTGACGCTAACCCCGCCGATGGTACCAATGATTCCTCCAAAGGTGGCCCCACTTCCGTGCTGGCTATTCCTGGGTACCGTTACTTCCAGCAACGTGGTTATGTGCCCGTGACCTGGGCTTCGGGTAGTGCTACCACTAGCGGCCAGTATATGAGCGTGATCGTTCCTTCCCCTTATCGGCAGGACGACACTCGTACTGACATCACTGGCATGGTGATCTCTGGTAGCTCCACACTGCCTTCTTATGTGTATCGCACTGCGATCTCCGTGGCTTCCGGCTGGGGTGATGGCCGCACCGCTTCCGGTGTGTATGCTGCTACCGGTAACATCATTTCCTTTGGCCGTAACACTGGTACTACAACTGCCGTCACTGGCGTTGCTTTCTCTGGTGTTGCTGAAGGTGTGATCCAAGCCAACATGACCTCTACGGTCTCCGGTGATGCTCCCACCAAGATTTACTTCGCTGGTGGTACGCAAGGTTTTGGTACCAACCCCTTCATCACTAGCACTGGCGTTCCCGCTATCTCAGGTGTTGGCTCTGGTACTGTTTCTTATTATTCCGTCACTGCTTCCACTACTCTTGGTGTGCTTGCTAAAGGCGCCGCTAATGACACCTCCGTCTCTGGTGGCATCTACATCTCTGATGCTGATGCCAACGCTGGCCGCGTTGGCTACCTGGTTGTCGAAGTGTGCTACGTTCGCCCGGATGACGCCCCTGGTTACGAGGATATTGATACCTACCTTAACAACCGCACCGTTAGCTAATTAGGTTAAAGTGGATACCAGACACCCTCTGGTATCCATGCTTTACCAACACAAGAAGAACGGCGCACGCGTCAAGATTGTAAGCGAGTTTGATAATGGCGACTGGTTCATGGTTGAAGACCAAGATGGTCGCCTTTTTACCGCTTATAAATCTGAGCTTTTACCTGACGAAGAAGCCACTAAAAAGGTTAAGACTCTTCAGGTAAAAGACAAAGCATCCGCAGAAGAGCCACGCAAGTTTCCTCCCGATACCCGTCTTAATATCAACAGTGCTACTGCACAAATGATTGCGGACCACATCAAGGGAATTGGCCTTAAGACTGCTCGGGAAATTAAAGACTTGCAGATGAGCCTGTCAGGTGAAAGGTTTAATAACCTGGAGCAGCTAAAGCAAATTCGTCGGGTGGATTGGGATTCAGTCTTTTCTGCAAACTTAGTAAGAGTTTGACTTACGTTTAACCCCGTTGATTTCGACGGGGTTTTTTGTTTTAAAATAAAAGAACCGATTTATCAATATGGCATCTAAGTTTGACTTAGGAGATGTTGGACAAAGTGGTACAGCCACTGGTCCCCATGCGCATCTATATGTAAAAGATCGAGCTACTGGGCAATATCTGGATCCACGCACAATTCGCAGTCCGTTGCTTGGCTTGCGTGTTGGCCAACAAGAAATTCCTGCATTTGTTAAAGATGCAAGTGGCAAAATTGTAGTAAATCCTCAATCGGGTATTACAATCACATCGGGATTTGGTGCGCGTGTTGCGCCTACGGTAGGAGCTAGTTCCTTTCACCAAGGAGAAGACTTGGCTTTACCTGCAGCAACTAAACTTTCTTATCAAGGCGCTGGTACATATACGCCTAAGCCAGGCAGTTCTGGATTTGGTAACTTAGGTACTTTTGTAACAGGAGACAATAAGTACGAATTAGGCTTTGGGCACATGTCTAGATTAGGTCAACCGGCCTCTATTGTTTCTGCAGCAGGTTCAACAACTTCATCTCAATCACCAACTTACGAACAATCGCAGCAACGCACCAATGATATCCTGGAAGCCTTTATGAAAGGAACACAGTATCAGACCGCAACACAACCACAGGCACGCACCAAGACTGCATCCGAATCTCTCAAAGATCAGCTTCTTGCAAGTCTTATGGGCGGTGGCACCAACATGTTGCAGGGTGTTACTGATACCAGTGGCTTGCCGCAAGACTATATAAGCGCTATTTGGGGCTGAGTTTCAAGCTCTTATAATTGAAAAATAACGTATTAAATTAGTGCAGCTAGCTGAGTACGATAAAAGCAGGGTCCGATACCATCTCGGATACTTCACGGTCTCAGTGCCGGCAGGCGACTATGCACGCCTGGAAGAATCCCTGAACACAATTCCGGACTCGTATTTTTACGACAAGTTGATTATTCAACTAGGTCGTTGTGATACAGCTGAGAAGAAAACTGAGGTTGCTTCTAATCCCAGCACTCGCCTGGAAAGCATCCTTGGTGACGTGGATCGTACGATTCGCTCTAGCAATGCATCAGAAGCACTTAAAGTCTGGAATCAGATTTATCTCTATGAGACAAATCGTCTAGCTGGTATTCTTTTTGTACCCAACTACAAAGACGAATACCAAGCTCGGTATCGCTACGAACGCTCAGGTGCCGAGTTTATTCAAGCGTTGCCAGGCCCTGCTGACACCGCTGTTGGTTCACGTATCTATCTTCATGAGGCTTATCGGTAATGGGAATTCCAGTAGGACAAATTGGTGGCTTGTTTTCTAAGCTAGGGCCTGCTGCTAAATGGGTACTTGGCGGTACCGTTGGTGCTGCAACAATGGCCTACGAAGCAGGCGGCTCAACACCTGGCGGCGGACAGACTCGGTCTGAGTTTAATAAGTATCGCAGTGAAAATAGATTTCGCAATCCGGCCGGCATTTCTTCCACGGATACTGGTCGCGGTTTAGCCAACCTTTCGTCCACTTATCGTGGCGACGAATTACAACAAGCTGCAGCAGCGCGTGCCGCTGGTGGACCTAGCGCAGGTGGTGGCATTGGTGGCGGTAACATGGCAAGCTATGTGCCAAATCCTCAATCTTCCCCCGCAGCGGAACGTGCTTACCAAGGTGAACTGTTGCGGACTGCACAGCTTGCCGCACAAAGTCCAGAGATGTTAGCTTGGGCCGCTCAACGTGAAAAAGATTTGAAGTCTAAAGATTACTCAAAGTCTGAAGACATGGGTATGCGCATCTGGGCGCAGAAGTACGGTCCCGGTAGCAAGAATGATCTTGCAAGTAAAGTCAAACCTGGCCAAGCAGGATATGACGTTATTCAAGAAGTAATCAAAGGAAAAGCTGCGCCTTCTGTTGCTGCTACTTCGACTGCCACAGAATATAATCCGTTTGCTATTAATGCATATTCATCCAATTTTAAGCTTCCTGGCGTAGAAGAATACGCAAATTCAATGCAGGGCGCAATTGTGCGTGCACCTGGCATCATGCCTTCCTATGCCCAAGACAACCCAATACTGGGAGATTACAACAGCACTATTAACCAAGGGTACAATTTATCTTTCCCGATCGTACCAACTACTACTGTCAACACTAATTCGGCTGCCATGGGGGCCGCTCTTTACACTCCAAATTCTTCTGTTCAAGCCATGGGTAATTTTGCTGGTCCTCCCAGTAAGCTTCCCATTGGAAATACTCCACTTGGAGCCACGGGTTACCCAGCCTTTACCGCTGGTGCGCTGCTGCCAAACCTAACCAAAGAACAGATTTTTGGTCCAAAAGCCGAAGGTAAGTTCAATGCAATGTTCTCGGCCAATCGGTAAAATTACCATTTGGTAGACTGAAGGTAGCTTGTATTGGTACAGGCTCCTACTGGCATGAACCCTTGGGTTTGCGGAGGCCAGTGTTGTTGCATTAAACCGATGATTCTTTGCCCTAACTTTGTCAAGCGTTTGGCTGCCCAGTTAAGTTTGGTTGTAGGATTACAAACCTTCTTTATCCCTGGACTCAAAGCTGACTCAAATTGGGTAGGAGAATAAATACAATAAACCAATGCCTATCAATCCGAACGCCTCAATAGTTGCTCAACACCTAAGGGAAAAGCTGGGCCTAACTAATGCGCAGATTGCTGGCGTCTTGGGAAACTTTTCGCAAGAATCAGGTTTTAATCCTCGCGTAAATGAAGGCGGAACAGTAGGATCCCCCCTTGGTCGTGGAGGATACGGCTTAGGACAATGGACTGGCGGCAGGCAAGCAAACCTTGTTTCTTTTGCAAGGCAACGCAAAATGGATCCTGGTGATCCTGCTTTGCAATCGCAATTTCTAGTCTCTGAACTCCAGGGACCAGAGAAAGCTGCCCTTCAATCTTTACGTGGTGCCGTATCTCCGGAGCAATCTGCTTTAGTTTTCCGAAGAGATTACGAAAGAGCAGGAAACCCCAATGATTCTAATCGTTTAAAACAAGCCAAAAATTTGTATGGCCAGCTAGGGCAAGGACAAAAACCAGGCGCTCCCTTTGATGCGGCTTCAGCATCTCCCAGTGTAGATGAAACCTTGGCCGCTGTCCTTGGCGGCAAACTAAATACGCCAAATCAAATTTCGCTTGCCACAATTTTTGTGGATAAAGCAAAAGAAGACGTGTTAAAACAATTGTTTCCGGAGGGAGGAATCCCTGGTGTAACCATTCCCGGAATCCCTGGCCTACCTATTTCACTGCAAGGAACATAATGTACACACGTAGAGACCTATTAAACTCTGGCGCATATGATGCCTCAGACGTAAGTCGTACCCTATACGGAACAACCGTACCCAATCAAGCGTACTTACTTAAGCGTCGCCTTGCTGAGCTAAAGCAAATGCCAGATTCGTCCTCAACAAATCCTGGTCAATTGTTCCAGGACTTTTTGACAATGGGAGGCAACCCCTCTGCGTTATTTAACGCCACAGCAAAGATGCCAGAAACTCCATTTGGAAACCTTTCTGCATACACTTACTAGTGAAATAACGCATAATTTACCGTTTAAATGCTCTCCCTAAGTCCCAGTCTTTATTTAATCTTTTTTGCATAGATTGAGGGGATATTCCAACTTCTTTGGCCCAATCTGCAATACACATTGTTTTCCCTTCAAAAGTGTATAACCTTGTTGCGCGTTTTCCTCCACGGTTTCGCGTTTGTTCTTTGTGTGTCGCCCAACAACAATTTTCTTTACAATAATTTTTATCATTATCTTTTCGTTCTAATTCCATTTTAGGATTAGGCTTTTCTCCTATGTCTTTAAGAAAATTTTTAAAGTCACCCCAGCTTGGGTCGTAAGAAATGCCACGTCCACCATACCTTTCATACGATTCGTGCTTAGGATTATTGCAACGATTTTTCATTGCAAGCCAAGAGCTGTATTCTGGCATCTTATTTTTAAATCCTCCATGTTTAAAATTTCCACAAGAATTAGAGCAAAACACATGGCCTCGAATTTTTAGGCGACTTCTGCATGTTGCTCCTGCGGCACCAAAGCGTTTAAAATGCTTTCCGCAAGTTTTGCAAACAAATTCAGTTTGTGCCATTAGAATAAAAGAAGTTTTTCAGGACCCCTATCAATTTACCAGAGATAGGGTGTTTAGTCTACCTTGAGCTCGACTAACACGAACAAACAACCGCTTTTTATAGATCGTCCGCTTTTTGATCGCGTGCGTGTCACCACACAAATTGTTGGCAGCTCTACGTCCAACACTTTGTTTGTGCAAGGTGGCCAAGCGCCCTCCATCTTGGTGGACATGGATGCAGCATTAAGTGATGATAACAATAGTGGTGGTGTTGTTGATTCAATTACAATCGTTCGCAACGACGCCTATCGTGCTGCCGACTATACGCTAGATACAACCACCTCCGGAACTGCAGTCTCCATGGTAAGTGGTCAGATTGTTTCTATTACAACCACGGGTGCCATGAATACGGGTACTGCCAGTGGCGTAGGCTACTACACATACACTGGAGCAACCACAATTACTGGCAAGCTAGGAGCCCTTAACTATTCCGGCGGCCTAGGCTCTGGCTTCTTGTATCAAGGCGTTGGTTATGGCAACCAACCTGCCGCTACTTTTGTGTTTTATCAAACTCGTAATACCACCACTCCTATTCCTGCAAGCGGCGATTACAACCTTTTATTTTCCAAGACTGTACCTGCTAACACCGTTGAAGTGGATTGCGCAGACGTAATGCCCGCCCTTGGCGCCCCGCTGCCCTCTGCAGGCAATACAAACGGTCTTGGGCAGACAGCACCTCTACGAGCCAAAGGCATCTACCTGGAGCGTGGAGACCGCATCTACGTGGGTGTATTCCCCGATGGTCCCAACATCTCTGGTTACACCCCTGGCGCCCATGTGTACGCCCAAGGTGGTTTCTTCTAAATTATGGGTTCCAAAAGCGGGGCTTCCTTTGGTTCCTTTAGCTATTTTGGCAACCAAGACTTACCTTCTGTAAATAAAATTCAACCCATTACAACAGAATTTTCTCGTGGTTCTGTGCCTAACTCCATTGCACGAATGGACAGGGAATCAGCATGGACGCGTTGGAGAAGGGGATATGAGATGGCCGTTTCGGTAGGCATCCAGCATCCTTTTACTTACCCTTTTGAATATCGCATACCTTTTCCTGCAGGTACAACACCAAGTGGAGGTAATCAACCATTGCTTGTAGGCGTGGTACAAGGATTCCCTACGTCAAAAAAAGAATTTGGCATGCATTGGGTTGGGTGCCGTATTGGAGGCAACCTTAGGTTTGACAACATAACAGATAGCACTGGAACACGGGCCAGCATTGCATCTATCACAGAAGACAACGAGTATTGGTACGCACAGCTTTCAGGGACCTGGAGCAGCGCTAATCCATTGCCGCCACCACTATACGTGCCAAACCCTTCTGGAGATCCCTTAAAGCCGCTTCTAGGTGAAACCCTGGAAGATCGAATCATTACTCCTGAAGGCATTCCAATAACCAAAGATACTATTAATCCTGCAACAGACAAACGCTATGGATACGTACAGGCAGTTTTAATAGATGTAGATGGTGAAAACGGTATTTTAAAACTAAAGAAAAGCGGTTCGTTCCAGGCTACCCCCGATAATGTTTACCTAACTCCATCGTCAGGTTCTTTTATAGTAGGTCGTTATTTCACAGTTGGAACTAGGTATGCGTGCACTTGCCAAGATTTTACGCGCAGAAGCTATGCGTTTACGATGAATCTTGATCAAAAAGAAGTTCGCAGGTTCCCATATACCAGGCCCTCTCTTTTAAAGTATGGTCGTCATGAACTAATTACTGATTTAAATACTGATACAATAAACAACCAAGCAATGACAGATCCAAATCAAAACCGAAGCTTGGATCTTACTCTTACTTCTATTGATAACCCAGGAGTTTTTTCTGACTTTGGCGGTCGATACTTGCGTAATATTCCTTCGCTAGAAGGTGCAGAAGGACCGTCAACGTTTGTAGATTACACTGCAAAAAACAATCAGATTATATCTTACTCCGATTACTGGTCGCCACTATTAGATGAGATGCGGTATTGCAAACACATATATTCTCTTCGTTTTGAAGAAGGTATTTTGCCGCCTGAGCCATCAGATCTCCCCGTTGGAACAACAGATAGCTTGACTGAATGGGAACAAAAATTAGTTGAAGAATCTTCAGTAAGCAAAAAACATATTGAAACAGCAAATACTATACGCGGGGTATCACTTATGGATGTACCCCCAAGAAATTTTCAATCTCCACAAGTTCTACCAATGATGCAAAAATTGCTTAACGTTCCTACTTCTTTTATTAGATTAGAGAATTTTAGAATGCAAGATAAGACAGGCGCTTTCTACGACCCAAGTGCCTACGAATCCCCCGCAACATAACCATGGCTGACTTTGGTGAAGTTATTGAAAGCCGATACACTCTTTCAGAAGCGCAACTAGCCGCCAGTAAATTTGGGTTTAGCCCCGTGTATTTTGAAGGAAGCCCTACTGTTTATTCTCCTGGAGATGTGGTGCACCTTCCTTATGTGTCAGGAGAAACTTCTTCAATGACGGCATTGGGCAATGCCTGGGCAGCCTACGCAAGCGGTGTGACACCAACGTAAAAAGCGGCCCTTTTTAGGGGGCCGCTATCCGTCCTATAAACAAAATTAATCTAAGCTGCTACGGCCATTTTGTCAAGGGCTTTGCGAATTTCATTTACGTTCCAGCGGAAACTGTCGCGTGAACGAGTCTCTGGAAATGCTGCGTAATGAGGACCAAGGCGAAGGGTGCCGTTGTCACGCATCTTGAAAAGTGTCTTGCGATCAAGGCCAAGCATCTCTCCTGCCCTGGTGGCAGAGACCCATCCATTGTGTGTTGTCATGACTGAATAGTCTTGTACTCCTGTAATTTACCTGCTGTCAAAGGGATGTCAAGAGTTGTTTGCAAAACTTCACAATAGCTTTTGTTTGGAGCAAGGAAGCCCAACTTAAAATAAGTTAACGACATAAGGACTTATGTTCAGCAGCGCTCAGGAACCGCTTGCACTGCTTATTGAACTAACTCCTAAATTGGCCAAGAAACGCTTTAGACAATCTATATACGATGAGTGGAAACATCAATGTGGTTATTGTGAAGATGTAGCCACAAGCCTTGATCATATCGTTCCTAGGCATAAGTCTGGCTCTAGCAACAGGCACAACCTTCTTCCTTGTTGCAGACGTTGTAACCAATCAAAGTCCAGCACTCGCATGGAAGAATGGTACCAGCGGCAAGATTTCTTTACTCAAGCTAGGATGGATAGAATCACATCCTGGACCAAGCAGGGAATTGTTGACCTGTTTGCGTAAATATTAAATGTCTCTTTCTTACGACTATTCAACTAGAACCTGGAAATATTCCCCAGAAGATACCGGCGCCAACACCAGTAGACCGGTATCGGAGACTATTTATCTTATACCAGCTATTCGTGATAGCGGAGATGGGCATAAAGGAAGCAGTATTATAGGATGGACTATTTCTACAAGTGCTCCTGTTGCTCAAGCATCTTATAACACAAGATACGGAACATTTGTTCCCAAGGCGACACCATACACCACCGTAAATCTAACATCTTCTTCTGATGCTGCACAATTACTGAGAGACGGTAAATTACCTTTATTTGACGCAGCCTATCTGTTCATGGGAACCCATGCCCAAGTAATCGGACGCATTGAAACCTTAAGATACAATGAACAATTAAACAATGAAGCCGCTTCTTTAAACGCAACTAATACCGGAAAAAATAACTTTGCCGAAAAAGTTCAAAACATTGTTAACGCAACAAAACAGGGATCTTACAACTTTTTGCAAGCCAAGGATGCAATTACGCAACAAAAAACACTTTTAACTGCAGCTGGAATATCTGATGAGGATGCAACAAAAGAAGTTGATCGCCTGGTCGGCAACACGGGTCAGTTTAATAATTTTTATTTAGCAGAACGCGTAACCCCCTGGGACCCCTCTGTTTTACCTGCAAACTTAAGTGATACTGTAAAAGAAAGAAATGACCTTGGGACTAATTTTAATACTTACACTGATGGCAAAAAGGGTTACTACTTAAATGAAACAGATCCAGGTAGAAAAGCAGCGGCTATCTGGGACCAAGCTGTTGCGGACAATAACCTAGATATTATTGGCAGATACGGAAGCAAAGAGGCTTACGCCAAATATGACTACCTTCGACAAATAACAGATCCCACAAAAACTTCCGCACAAATTAATTTAATTCGTGGTAGCCAAGCGGCTGCCCTGTCACCTTTAGTAACTGACTATACAGAAAAAGTATTTCCTGGACAATCAGATGCCCAGGCTCAAATGGTGCGAGATGAAGTACAAAATAAAATTTTTGGTTTACAACAAGTAACTACAGCAGGGCAGACTGGTTATCAATTTAGAGATGTACCACAAGAGCTTTCTGATTTTGTAACTAAAAATACTGCAGCCAATAGTCTTTGGAAAGCGGCTCAAAGTGATGCAGCACTTGCAAAACTTAGCACCAACATCCAAGGTCCCTGGACAAAATTAACCAAAAGTCTTGGCGTCAACAATTCAATGTTGACTGATCAATCTTCCTTTGGAAGCCTGTTGGCACGTGTTGCAACTTTAAATCCAAAGGACGCAAATGAAAAGCAATCATTGATTCCAATCAGCAATTAATTGATTCCATATCAAAGCTAACTAATGACGATACTTTTAAGGATTTAACAAACTATACGCCAGAAGTTAATGATGCTTTTACAAAATCAGTTCAGGCATCCGAAGGAGAACAGACCATAAAGTTTGGGCAAATGCGGGCGGACATTCTAAAGGATACTATTGCTCAATTAAAACTTGCTAAACAAAAAGAATCAAGCATTTCCTTGCTGAAATCATTGCCAATTGGACAAGATTTACAAGCAATGCAAACAGACATAAACAACGCAATTTTAGGAGATAGTGGCATTGGTGGTTTAATGTCAACTACCGGGCAAAAATTTGGTGGCAATCAACCATTCAAACTAGACCTTGGCCTAGACAGTATCTATGGAACAAGAAATGGATTAATTTACAACTGGCAAGATTGGTTTAATAATGAAATTGAAAAAAAATATGCCGGCAACATTGATATTCCCAATGATTACGTTCCGCCACTTCTTCGTACCAAGGAGAATGGATTTGTTGATCCTTCGGTTGTCTCTGCCTGGAAAAAGTATGATGATGCGTATGCCGCTTTAAAAGTTAATCCAAATGATCTTTTTTCCAAAGCCGTTGTCGCTGGAGTGCCGACTGATTACGTACCTGTAAGCCAAAGAAAAACCGTTCAATCAACTTGGTTGAATTACGAAACACAACTGAAAGCCGCTGGTTATGTAGATCCCCAAACGCTTGCAAGCTGGGCTAAGTATGACGATGCGTACGCCAAACTTCAAGCAAACCCAAACGATCAAAATGCAGAAGCAATTTACAATAAACGACCCGAAGACTATATTGTCCCCGATCAACGGATGGACAAAGATGCGCAATTTGCCAGAAATTTTTATAGCCAATATTTAAAACCTCGCTTTGATGCATCACAATCTATTGCTGAATTTCAAGACTATATTGATGTTACAAAAAATACACAAAACCCTTTCCAAACACAAGACCGAATGGACGCCCTTAAGTTGGCGGCCCAAACAAGTGTTACTCAGTGGTATGCAAATCTTCAAAAATTAGGCAATAGCAAGTTCAATGCAGATTATTATTTCAATCCAAATCAATATTTAAAAACCAATGGCATTGGTGATCCAAATAATCCGATGCTTCCTGGCTCGGCATTTGAAGATTACGCTAATACGGCGGCAGGTGTTAAAGCATTAAATCAAGCAACAAAAGTAAATGCTGATTGGGAAGCCGCAAAGCAAGGAAAAACAACTACAGATGAGTATGGTAATCCAGTTAATTGGACCCAGCAAGCATACCGATATGGCTTGGATGTCAACGATAAAAATAGCTTTGCAAAGCTACACTATCAACTGGTAGGGCAAAATGCCCCCGAAAAAGATTCCGCTGGGAACATCGTAAAAGATGCCAATGGCAACGCAGTTATTCAGTCTTTTGACGCCGCACCAGATGTATATGCACCGCAAATTGCCAAACTATATATTGCAAAAGTTTTAACTCCAATCTTAATAGACAAAGCAAATAAGATTGGTTCAGTTTTTGGTCAGTTTGTTAAACCTTCTGATTACGTTGATCAAATCTTGCAAGCGGTTGACTTGCAAAAAGACAATCCTCAGTGGAAACAATTGCTTTCTTCTTATGGCTTAGATCCAAATTCCTCGTTAACTGAGATTAAAAATGAATTAACTTCTGCGTTAAGTCAAGAATCTACAGTAGAGATTAAGAAAAAAATTGGAGATTTAATCGGTAAGACGGAGACGCCAAAACAGTCCAATCTTGGAGTTGAGTATATTCAGCGAGAAACCGAACCCACTGGTACACCCACTGCCGCAAGTGGCATATACGCAATTTTTAAAAACAAGGGGGGCTATAGCGGCAGCGAAGAACAGTTCTATTCTGATTTTATGCCTGGCGCTAGCCAAGAAGATATCAATTTAATTAACGCAGCTTATTCTCCCGGAGGCGTACAAAAATTTTTAGGCATTACAACATCTGGTGATGCAATGACTCAATGGTCAAGCATGGAGTCTTTCTTTGGGGACACCAGCTTGACCGAGGCATTGTCTTTGGCCGGCATAAAAACAACGACAACGTCAGGTGGTTTTTTATCTTACCTTGGAGACACTGGTTCAGATGAAGTTGGAATTGGTGATCCATTTGCGGACGACTCTAATTATTTTGCAACTTTTACAACTAACAACAATAAGTCTTCTACTTCGAATGAATTTGGTATTGGAGATCCTTTTGCTGACAATGAAGATTTTTTTTCTGACAGTTCCAATCCATTTGGAACAATTAAAGCAAGTACCAGTAGTAAAATTAATTCAATAGGCAGTTTTTTCCCTAGTCTTTCAAGTAGCTCCAAGAGTAACTCGTTTGCCGATTTTTCGTCCTGGAATAGTTTCTAATGGCTGAACAACATAAGCAAGCCGCTGGTGCGGCACATAGGTATCAAAAAGATAAGATGACTTGTAATAAACCGCAACATGCGCCGCCAGGGGATACGCATAAATGGGTTGTTAAATCTTGCTACGACGGTGAAGAGAAAATCGTACGTTATGGTAGGCGTGGTTACCAGGATTACACACAGCACCATGACAAAGACCGTCGTACCAACTTCCGTGCCCGTATGGGGTGTGACAAGCCGATGGACAAAAACACCCCACGGTACTGGGCATGCTCGCGCCTCTGGGCGTAAATGGCTATGGTAGAATAGGCTTAACTCTTTAAAGTCTATGATTACTAACAAAGGGGTTTGGCGTTATGTACAAGCATTTTGCGTTGATTGCAATAAAGAAAAACAAGTTCGTATTGATGCATGGAATCGTCTAAACCAGCAGTGGCGCTGTTTAAGTTGTGCAACTAAAAAAAATTTTAAAGATAATCCCAAGCTAAAAGAAATTTTAAAAGAAAGCCATATTACGCATGGCGAATCAAGAAACAAAAATAAAAAAGGTCATTGGCTTTATAGCCGGTGGCAAAAAATGAAAGCACGGTGCAAGCGCTGGCCTACTTACATAGAAAAAAATATTAAAGTTTGCGATGAGTGGGAAACTAGTTACACTCTTTTTAGAGAATGGGCAGAGGCAAACAACGCGGATCCCTCTTTAGAGCTAGATAGAATTAACAATCATGGGAACTATGAACCAGCAAACTGCCGGTGGGTTACACATCAAGAAAACTGTAACAATAGGAAATAAAGCATGCTCGCGTCTCTGGTAGGATACAAGCTGTTCACTTCTGATCCATGGCCAAAGCTAAAGCTGCAGTAAACAAGATCGAGTCCAAACCAAAGAAGACTCGTCAAGGAGATGGCCAACATTCCAAGCCTTCTCATGGGCGTAAAAAAAGTCGTGGCCAAGGCTAACATCTGCAATTAAGATGTGTATGATGGGAGTACATATTGTGCTCCCATGGCAAACTTTTCTCCTGCTTTGGAGCTAATCTGCAAGTACGAAGGCTTTAATGAAAAAGCCTATGCCGATCCAGGTACAGGAGAAGCTCCATATACTCTTGGTTTTGGAACACAATTTTATCCAGACGGTTTGCCTGTAAAGCTTGGTCATTATTGCACCAAACAAAAAGCATTGGAGTATCTTTTGCACGAAGTAAATATTATTGAACAAGAAATAGACAAGTTAAATTTACGCTTAGATGAGCACATGAAACAGGCGTTAATTTCTTTTGTGCATTCAGTTGGCTGGAAGCCATTTCTTTACAGCGCATTAATTGATTGTATTGATGTAGAAGATTGGGAAGGCGTAATAGAAGAGTTTTCCGAATGGATTTTTGATCAAGAGCACCAGGTAATTGGTGGCCTCTTGGAACGACGCAGAGAAGAAAGCGAATTGTTTTTAACAGAAATAAAACAATCTGTTGAGAAATGTGAAGATTTGTTGCTAACGGCTTTCAGGAACTATGCGGCATCTACTGAACAAATAAATGCAATACGCAAACTAGAACAAAGAATTAATCCCTACGTTCTTGCAGAATTTGCAAATGACTTCTCGATTAATGGCCCCCTGGTACCAATGACGGACAAATCGCTGGATTATCTTTTTCAGTTTTCAAGCGATGGACAAGAAGACCAGCTTTAGAATACAATTACAAAAGCTTGCCGACTCAGATGGAAGACTCTGTTGCCCCCAGGGAATTTGAACTCCCTTTGGAGTTGCAATTTTCCATGCGCAAAGCCGAGCTTGCAGCTGAAGAAATGACATGGGATGAGTTGCATGCCGCCCTTCTCAACCTGTACTACCGCAGGCTAATGGAATGGGAAGCCGTTAAAGCTATCCTTGATAAGGAAAATATTTTTCTTGAATTCGACGTTCCCACCGACTTGGAACTACACGAGCTTGCCGTCGCTTGTATGGAAGAAGATGACGACGGCGAAGACTTAGTGGCTCCCTTTTAAACGTAGTCGCGCTCTAGACGATCAATTAAACGGTTGAGATACCAACGCGCTTTTTTAGCGTCTTGGAGCATATTGCCTTTATACCAAAGGCGTAACAAATATTTAAGTGTTTGCCACAGTAAACCACCACAAATTGAATCTGGAGCATCTTCTACAGCTTGCTCCAAGATGTCAATAACTTCCACCTTTCCTGCTGTGTAGTGCTCGGGATGATTTACCGGGTCCCCCTTGGGAGCAATAGGAGTTTTAGTTACTGCCCAGGGAACTGGACAAACTCCATCAACGCATCCTAGCGATACGTTGGATTCAAGTTTGTTACTAATTTCTTCCCCATAGGAATAGTTCCCGGATACTGTCTCGCTTCCTCCATCGACGGAATAGAACCAGTCACGCCGGGCCTCTTGCCCTCCAACGCTAAATTCTCTCTGGGATTGTTGTCCTGACACAGTGTTAAACCACGGTTATATTGATCATACAGCGGAACGTCGGCTTTTGCAGTGGCCAAGGGCGCACCAAAATCACAACAGCACGCCATTCGTTTTTGCAGCTCATCATCACTGGTAATAAACTGAGTCAAAAAGTCGTCAGGATCAGTGGCGTACATTGCAATATTTGATGCATAGGTTCCATCAATTAAAATATTATCATGGGAAAATTTAACGCCTCAGAACCAAATCATAAAGGTGGTAAAGCTTTTGTAAAACAAAGCTATGACCCCACTTCTCATGGCGGATCTTCTGCAACAGCTACTGACGATTTACGCCCAGGTAGTGCTTACACCGTTGATACCAGAAACCTTGATAAAACTGAAAAACAAACAGCAGAAAGAGCCAACACTAGCAACGAAATAGAAGAAGCTCGGGCGCAAAAATTTTTAGCGGCTGCTAGAGCTTCCGGAAGATTTAAAAAAACCGAACTACACAATGAACCTGGAATCAGGGGAAAAACTCCTCGTACAGAAGCTAGCATGCAAGGAACAAATATACCAACCCTAGGAGACAAGATTGGTATTACAGGCAGCACAAACTACGCAAAAAAACCAGGCGGATCTTCTGGTACCTTTAGAGGTTTTTAAGATTATTGATAATTTGCCTCTTCTGTTTCTAGTGCTTCCAAAAGTTGTCTAAAAGATTCCTCAAGGATGTTTAACACCCATTGAACGTTGTCTGAACGATAAGCCATTAATTGATCGCTTAGCTCGTTATTGTTTAACTCAATAACATTTTTGTAAATAATTTCCAAGGCATCAAGGCGCTCTTGAAGATCTCTAAAAGAAACTTTAGTCATGGCTTGGAAAACACGATTTCTTTTTTTTGATCTTGATATTTGCCTTTCCTATCTTGATAAGACACATCGCAAGGATTGCCACGGTAAAACAAAAGTTGTGTAATGCCTTCGTCGGCGTAGATACGATTAAACAAGCCAGTGCAATTGCTGATTTCTAACGTAAGGTAACCCTCCCAACCAGCTTCGGCTGGTGTAATGTTTACCAGGATTCCTGAGCGTGCGTAAGTAGATTTGCCAACTGCAACCACTGTCACATCCCTGGGAAGTGCAATCCGTTCTTGCGCAACACCAAGGCAGTAGCCATATGGAGGTAAAATAAAATACTGACCTTTTTCATCTTCTAGCAACTCCGCATTTGTAAGGATATCAGCATCAAAATTTTTGGGATCACAATCTCCTTTTTGAATACGGCCAAAAATCAGGCATTGCTTAGGAGATAGGCGAATGTCGTATCCATACGAGCTAAGGCCATAGCTCAAAATACGGCGGCCATTTACTTCACTCAAGAGCTTGTCTTGGAAGGGGCTAATCATTCCTTCACTCAATGCCAGTTCTTTAATTTCCCTGTCGCAAAGGATGCTCATCAGTGTTTCCATTCATTTTTAGTCTACAAGACTAGCAAACGACCCGCCCCTTCTCTCCATAAATATTGACAAATCTTTCAGTTGCGTAACCCGTGTTTTGTTTGGGTTGCAAGTACACGACAAAACATGTGCCAGTTTTGTGGGTGCCCATGCCCTCACTTGAGTTCATCTTTAAGATGGGTGGAGTTTTTAGGAAACAAATGGGAAAGTCAAAAATTCGCTGGTCATAACGAAGCATGTCCGTACAGTTTGTAAAGTACACAGCTTCGGTTACCACATCAGCTACCCACAGTTTGTAAAGTTTTTTAAACCAAACAGAATGAGATGAGATTAACGAAGGTGACGATGCACGCGTCAATTTCCATTTATCTAACTCTTTATTAAAAAAGTAGGCGCCACTTGGTGGAAATAGATACACTTTTCCTGCCCATTCTTGGACATTTAAACCGTCATCTTGTGGCGTATAAATTTTATCGGCACAAACAAACTCATTTGCTATTTTTGAGCTGGCCGGATCCAGGTCAATGTTTCCCATTAAAGAATGCACTGAGCATACGAGATCCGTATTGGTGATTAGTTCACGGTCCTCAACTCTATTGCGAAAAGCTTTTTTCATTGGCTTTCCGATTGCTGGTTATAGTCTATTTCCAAATAGCGAATGCCTTCCTCATCGTTAATGATGTAACCAGCTTTTTCTTCTGGATTAATTTTTTGCGCGGACCCCAGGATGCGTCTAAATGTTTCGGCTAGGTCTCCGTTGTTTTCATGTTCACACGCTTCTTCTGCGGAATGCAGCTCTTTGAGTGTAAGAAAAAACATTGAACGGTCTTGGTTGGACGGTTGAAAACACATTACACCAGGCCCCTCTGCTTCCCAGAAGCGGTTGTAGACCGTAGCCAGATCACCCAATACAAGCTTGACAACAGCATCAAGCATTTTTCCGCTTGTCTCATCGACTTTTCCGTCAAGGGCTTGGGCAATTAACTTCTCTCGGCGGCTCATGGGGAATCAATCCTTGTTTGTAAAGTGCTTCTGTCAGCTTAGGCAAAGGCTGGTAAACAACGACAAGTTTTCCAAGGACTCCTCGTTTTTTAACAAGCTTTCCATTTTCATCTTTTAGCTTATCAAATTCTCCAGCACGAATCAAATATTCTGCTACACAACGTAACCGACGTTTAAGGGGCAGTTCAGCTTGTGGGAACTTACCACAGATTGTGTCGGGGACTAAATCTTTAAACGCTACTCGCAAGCGATTGGCAAGCGTCATTCCAGAATTGATGTCTTCTTCCTCAAATTTTTTAAGGTTTTCTAAATAACGACGCAGGCACCCGTCATCAAAAGAGCCAAAAGGAGGCAGGAAATCCTCCAGTTGAAGCACCAGGGACTGCGGCAGCAATTGAGAATGATTCTCAACTGTGACGTCATCTATTACAATGTCTTGAAACCTAGCCGTCACAGTAGGTTCCTTCTCGTTTGGTAGATTGATACATCTTTGGATTTCTAATGTCCGTTACTTCTACTTCTTTTGTTTTAGCAAAAGATTGTACTAACTGCGTCCAGGGAATTCGGATGATGGCTCGTTTGTTGTTATCAATTGCAATGTTGACGTAGTGGATGCCCTCAACCCACCCCCTGCCTTTTGCTTGTTTTCCAGCGTAAATCCAATTTCTAATTGTTTGATCAGATACGCTCAAGCGTTTGGCGCACTCTTCAGTAGAAATGTACTCATCAGTAAAAGCTTCTGGATTTAACCTACTAGTTTCTTCGGTTTGGTACTTGCTATGCCACATGGATGAAAGGATGTTTTTAATTCCTTTCAATTCATAGGCAATGTCTTCAAGTCCCTTTCGGATTCCATGGGTCATGGCAACACTTTGTTCTGATTTAATGCTAGTGTGTGGGAAAGCTTTTTGTTAAGTCCATGGAAGAACAAATTTCTGCCAGCCAAGTGCCTCAGCAGTCCCAAGGTATTTCCCCTGAGCAGCTGGAATCGATGAAAGCGTATGCCAGAGAACAAGCAATTAAGATGTCTTTTCAGCAGCAACCTGTTTTTCCTCAAGTGCCTCAACCACCCGTCGCTAATCTTCCGTACCAGCCTAGGCCAACCCTGGAACCAAAAGGTCCGGAAGCCTTACCTAGCGGATATATTTACATGCCTGAAACCGTTGAACCCCAGGTTGTTTATGTGCGCCGCAACATGACTGTTGCAGAGATTTTGGTAATGACAATCCTTTCTTGTGTTATTGTTGGTGGCATTCAAGGTGCTTGGAGTTTTACTTCCAAATACCTACCGCAAATTGAAATACGGGTTAAGTAACTTGGACCACAACCCTTTATAATAAACTTAATAAGTTTACGTTTTATAAGTGGCTAACAGGCGCATAACTGAACTTCAAGAAATCGCCGGAACCGCTTTAGCGGAAGACGATTTGTTTACGGTTGTTCATGTAGGCGAAGTTGACCCTACACTTAAAAATAGAAAGTTAACTATATCTGGCACTAAAAATTACTTAAATCTTTATTATCTACCCCGTACTGGGGGGACCATTAGTGGAGCCCTTGTTGTACAAGGTAACCTCTCGGTTTCTGGTAGTGCAACTTTTGCTACAGCTACTTTTACTGGGGCGGTTACAGTTAGCTCTTTTATTGTTCAAAATAATGCAACCATTAGTGGGACACTTAGCGGTGCAACCGTTACTGGGGACTATATTCAAGGCACCAACGTCAACGGTGTCCTGGGCGCTTTCACAACAATTACCGGCGGAACAATCAATGTTACCTCTGGCAACTTTCTACAAAAAATCAGCGGCGTAACAATTACTGGTGCATCAGGTGCTTTTAGTTCGTTAACTGGCCAAACTATTACTGGTACCACGGTAAATGTTGCATCAATCACTGGTGATGCAGCGCAGTTTACAACTCTTACTGGTAATACTGCTGAATTCACCACAGTTACGGGAACTACCGCAACTGGAACAACAGCTAATTTCATTACGTTCAACGGTGCATCAGGAGTATTTACTACTCAAATTTCCGGCGTAACAATTACTGGTACGACAGTTAATGCAACTACAGGTACTTTTACTTCATTAACAGGAACTACGACTACTGGTACAACTGCTAACTTTGCTAGCGGTGTATTTACTACTCAAATATCAGGCGTAACAATTACGGGTACTACTGTTGCTGCAACTACAGGTAACTACACATCTTTGACAGGTGTAACGACTACTGGTACAACTGCTAATTTTGTTACCGTTAATGGTGCGTCAGGTATATTCACTACTAGGGTATCAGGTGCCACTGTAACTGGAACTACCGCAAGCTTTACCAGCGGCAATTTTATTGCTTTAAGTGGTACCACTACTACTGTTACATCAGGTGTGTTTAGCGCTGGCTCGGCCACGGCGCCTTCTGTTGCTGTAGGTACCGGCACCAGCAATTCACCAGGCATCTACTCTCCCGGCACAGACCAACTAGCCATCTCAACTAGTGGTACGGTGCGGTTGTTTGTGGATGCTAGTGGGAATATTGGGATGGGGGTAACGCCAATTACAAAGTTAGATCTATCTGGTAACTACTCACAGAATATCACAGCTGTTAGCGCACTTGACATAGATCTTTCCACTTCCAATTATTTTACTAAAACAATTAACGGAAACAGTACTTTTACGGTAAGCAACACTCCATCCAGCCGAGCCTTTTCTTTTACCCTAGAACTTACTCACACTAGTGGCACTATTACATGGTTTAGCGGTGTAGAATGGCCAAACGGTACGACCCCTACATTGACCACAGGCAAGACTCATTTGTTTATGTTTGTTACTGACGACGGGGGCACCCGTTGGCGTGCAGCTAGCCTGGTTAACTACACCAACTAATATGAATCCCATCACGCAAGACTTATTAAGGGGTGCCGCTGGTTCAAGTGTTCCAGCTATTGCGGTAGCACACGCCGTCACTCCTTTCATTTCTGTTTATCCATGGTCATCAGGATTTGGTACTAAATATGCTAATCCTGCAACACTTCCCACGAGCGTTGGATATGGTG
>Ga0214921_10003444_pt1 | contig 24153 bp, 23 predicted proteins | sample LL1505_MetaG_FD_177992 | JGI IMG/M metagenome (GOLD analysis project Ga0214921, IMG submission 177992) | Freshwater microbial communities from Lake Lanier, Atlanta, Georgia, United States - LL-1505 | ecosystem: Environmental > Aquatic > Freshwater > Lake | place: USA: Georgia | collected...
CATATATATGAACAATTAGAAGAAATAGAATTTGATATAAAATTTGAAATTATAAAAAAAGAGAATGTATTTTTGAAAAATTTGGGTTCAGTGACAACCTACAATATTTCGCCAAACTAATTAGGTTTTGTAAAAACATAAATATATTGATTATGTCGTGAATTTTCTATATTTCCCATATCTATCATACCTTGTAAAATAAACCCTTCATTTAATGCCATACTATTTATTTCATCGATTGACTCCATATACAATGTATGTGTATTTTTTCTAACTAGTTGATTATCATTACTACTTTTTTTGAATGTTTCATTAATAGTAGCATAATGATTTTCGTTATTGATTTCAAAAATAGATGAATATTCCATATTATGGTTTGGAATAGCCACTTTGTTTTGAATAATTCGAGCGTTACCCATTTGTTTTTCTGAATTTTTATCATTATTGAATAATCCACTCGATGGAATACGGTAATTAAAACTATTTTTATCAACCAGATGTAGTAATAAATAACCACCAGGCATTAACCAATTCATACAGTTTTGGAAAAATGCGGATTTGTTTTCAATGTAGTAAATTGTAAAATCCATACAGTTTATATGTGTAAAACTGTTTTGATTAAATATGTTGATATCAACAACGTCACCATGAATGAAATTACTCGCAAGTGCAGGATAATTTTGTTTTGCTTTTTTTATCATAGAAGGTGAAATATCTATACCTTTAACAATATATCCGTTTGATGCTAAATTACCTACATAATGACCAGTACCGGAACCAATGTCTAAAATAACACTTTCACTTGTAGGATATGTATTGTTTATCAGTATTCCAATTTCATATTTATTTTTAAATTTATAATAAAGCAAATCATCGTATATATTTGCATAAAAATCATCATAAACGTCAGTCATACTAGATTTAACAGAAAAATTGGAATCTAAATTTAAATTTGTAGTGTTTAATTCTGATGTTATATCATTATTTAAATAACTAAAATTAGTTGTAAATCCTTCCTGTTTTTGTGATTTATTAAATGTTTTGGATATGAAAAAAATGACAGCAAACAATAAAAAAAATATTAATATTCTTCCCCATGCAGATGTATGCTTGTATAAATCATCAAAAGATTCTATAATATTGCTCATGATAGTATTTTTAAATTTAGTCATTTTGTATTATATATAGGTTTGTATTATAAATTATAATAGATATTCTATTTTATAATTTTATTTTATAATTTTTATCGGGATTTTTATTGTATTTCTAGTATTTTTAGTATTTTTATCGGTATTTTAGTATTTTTATTGTATTTTTTTTATTCTATGTATATTAAATCACAATACACATAAATCATGGATAATGAAATTAATGACATTCGATCAGCAAAAGAATTTAAAGGAATAACATTTTCTGAATTTAAAAAAACAGATGTTAAAAAAGAAATATTAAAGTGCTTAATTAGTTCCAATATAGAATCATCCATCTATTGGTCCGCTGAATTAATTTGTTCAGGAAATTATATTGATTTATGGGACATTATTATTTATTTTTTTAGTAAATATATTCATTTGGGTAATCCTAAATTATCTGTTTATCTTGAAGTAAGAATTCAAACATTTAAAACTATATTACAGAATGGATATGTTCAATCCGAACTTTCAATGCGTAATAATTCAAAAATAAGAAAACTATTTGCAGAAATTATGTTTATATTATGCAGTGTTAAACGACGTCATTGTTTCGAATCAATCAATATTAAGAAAGAAGAATTTGAAATGATAAATATGACAAATAAATTAAAAGCGCCCGACGTTTATTATGCTAATTCTATTTTTAAAAAAGATGATCCTAAAGAATTATTTATAGCAATCAATGAATTGATATATAATATATCCAATGATGGTAAAAATACAATACAAGCCTGTTACTGGGTTGAATGGATAATGGAGTTTGAGCACATTTGTAAAACCAAAAAAGAAAAATGCATATGTGAAAGACGCACTAATATGCCGGTTGATAGTAAATTTCAAATGGATATAATATGGATAATATGGGATGTTTTATTGTATTATTCCAATGATAAAAGCGAATTAATTAAAAAAATTATGAAAAGTTTGTTGAATTTGTATTGTTTGCGATATGGTAATAGTCAAAGTATATTTAAAAAACGAAAATATTTAATATATTATGCAGTTTCAATTTTAACAGAAACAATTATAAATATCGGTAATGAAGAATTGCTTTCGAATGAACAAAAAGAAAAATTAGTAATTGTATTGAACAAAATAGATAATATTTATAAACAAATAAAAAAAAACGAAAAGTCACCTAATACAGATTACTTGTTTAATAATACGTCCAAGAGTAATTTAGAAAAAACAATTGAGAAACTAGAAAAGATGAATGCATTTGGAGAAGAATTTGTTCCCAGGGTATAGTTTTATTTTTATACTCATATACATACTCATTGCCACATTTATAAAAATAAAAATATTATTATATATTAACTAGAACCATGCGTAAATATCATAATAGAACTGTTACTATTACTGCTACTAGACGCAACTCACAAAATAGAAATAGAGATAAAAATAGAAATAAAACCTACAAAAATTTACACAGATCACCTGGAAACGTTGATGTATTTGAGAGAGAAATAACACTGCGTTTTCTAGAAACAATCGTTATGATAAAATTATATCATTGGAAGACACATAGTTATGCAACTCATAAAGCTACCGATGAGTTATATAGTAAATTAAATGAAAATATGGATAGATTTATTGAAGTTTTATTAGGAAAAGCAGGAAATCGTATAGATTTATTGAAAACCAATAGTTTGAAATTGATGGATTTTAATTCATCCGTAGAAGATATGAAAAAATTTAAACATGAAATTATTAAATTTAAAGAATATTTAGTAAATTTAAATTCAAATCCATTTATGGTTAAAATGTCAAATACAGATTTATATAATATTCGTGATGAAATATTGTCTGATATGAATCAATTTTTATATTTGTTATCTTTTAAATAATAAAACTAATATTATGTTTTATTAACGCATTTTTAATTCTAATTGAATATATATATTAGAATGAATTCAAATAACGATAATGAATCAAAAAATAATATGGAGAATAAACTAAGTTCGTTATCTTCAAGTATTCAGTCTGGTCTTAAATCACTTACTACTAGTTCATCAAGTGTTTCATCCCCTGGAATGGGTATGGGTATGGGTGATTCTTCGAATTCAAACACATCATCTACTAAAATATTTGGAATAGATTGGAAGATTTTTGTATTGGTTATCTTTATTTTTGGGTTATTAGGTATTAATATATTTGTATATTTAGCAGTTGGTACACAAGATGTTATAAATGCGATAAAGCCAATTACAACAGCATTTAAAAATTTATTCCATTCGATTTTTAAAGGATCTATTTTAAATATTTTTACAAATGCTATTCGGGGAGTATATGATTTGTTATTTATAGCTCAAGGAACAATTAAAGGAGGTGTTTCTGCAGCAGATACATTAACCGTGCAACAAACTGGTAATAGTTCATTGAATAATATAATAAATTCAAATAGCAACCAAGCATCTAATTCTCCGTCTCCTAGTACGCAATCATATAAACAACCAACCTCTTTACCACAAACAGTTGCATCGAATGGTTCTATTAAAAATAATGGACAATATCCTACATCACAGCAAACACAGCAAACACAGCAAACACAGCAAACACAGCAAATACCACAACCACCTACATCATTGAAAAATATACCAGCACAGAATGTTTCTAATTCAATACCACTAGCAAATTCACTAAACAATAATGCGTTGGATAAAGCATTAAATACAGCATTGGTTGAAGATACAAATGGTTCAATGAATAATAATAATAATAGTATGTCAAACAATACACCTAATACATTTAATTATACAGCGGATGATTCAATGAGTAATATTCAACAAAGTAAATCTAATTCAAAATCCGGTTGGTGTTTTATCGGTGAAGATAGAGGGTTTCGTAGTTGTATTCAAGTAAATAGTAATGAAAAATGTATGTCTGGTGATATTTTTCCTTCACAAGAAATATGTATTAATCCTAATTTGAGACAATAGGTTTGTAAATTGAATTTTATTTAGTATTTAGTATTTAGTATTTATATTTTATATTAGATATAAAATATAAATGAGTTGTTTATTCAATAGTTTAAGTTATTTTGTCAATGAAGACAGTTACAAAATGAGACAGACGATATGCGACTATTTACAAGAAAACAAACCTATTATAGATGGTTTGGAAACTCGTGATATTCTTAACAATGAAGCCACTGACAAAGATACTTATATTACAAATATGAGAGAAACATCTACATGTGGTGGAGCTATTGAAATTCAATGTGCATGTAATATATGGAATATACAAATAAATGTATTAAATTATAGGGATGATGCAAATAGAATTATTGAATTTATTCCTTTACATGGAAATATTTCAAATACAATAAACATACATTGGAATGGGGATCATTATGAACCTATTACAGTCGTTGCAAAGTGATTGATTATAAAAAAAATTACATGTTTATTTTATATAGGTCTAGAAACAATTGAATTTGCAGACACTAGACCTTTATAATTAGTAGGAAATTTATTTCCATCTGTTGCAGAAGAGGTATTTATACCAGATTTTGTATTCCAAATAGGAGAACCTTTTGTGTAACATAATTCTGTATCTTTTCCGTTTTCTCTCGGAACGTTTGAACAACTTGAAGGAAAACATACAATAGGGTTATTCAAGCAAATAATTTTAGTTTTACCACTACATATATCAGATAATGTCCCTATAATAAGATTACCACCATCAGGAATATTTTTATGTTGCGGAGTATTAACAACAGGTTTTATATCAGGCAATGTAAATTTATTTTTAAATGGTGTCGGTTTAGGAGGAAGTATATTAGGAAGATTACTTGGTGTATTGTTATTTGGTGGCAAGGTATTTGCTACTCTTTGTAGAATATTTGTTGGACATGTTATAGGTTCTGTTGTTTGTGTTTCAGTTTCAGAATTAATAACAGTGTAATTAACACGTTTCAAATAATTAATATTTGGATCTGTAAAAGTTTCACTTTGACTAGCATAACTTTTTTTACCAACCCAATACCCATTACATATTGAAGAGTATATTTGATTTTTTGTTAATGGAGATTTTTGTGTATTGTATTGTAATACATTTGCTTTTTTATACATATTAAATGCATTATTTAAATCACTAAATAAAACGTATTTTTTTAATATAGGAACATATATTGTATCATTTGGTTTTATATTATTATTCGTATAAATACTAGGATCACTACATATACCTTGTCTTCTATACCATGGATTAGTTGTTGTTATAACATAATTTGGCCCCAAACAGCTCATTTTCGTTATATATTCTATATATGTATGTTGTATGTTGTATGTTGTATGTTGTATGTTATATGTAATCTTATATCTTATATCAAGATAATATAATATTTTTCATTGTTACGTTTATTTTTTGTTAGTGATGTTGGTGATGTTGGTGATGTTGGTGATGTTGGTGATGTTGGTGTTTATCAATAAAAAAAATCTAAGGATTAAATTCATTTCTACTATCAGCAAAATACCATCGTAATGATAGATAGTTAGGATATCGTAATTGTAATCCACTCGAGCCAGTATTACTAATATTTGTTTTAGTAGTTGGACCTCTAAATGCAATTTGTTGAATATCAACAGAATTTAATGCTTTACTAAAATACCATAAATTAGAAATATACCCGTTAAATCCACCATTCATAGCAACATATACGTTTCCATAATTTTGTTTTGGAACTCCAGATAAATTAGTTGATTTTGTTATAACTCCATTTATATATATATCAAGTGTTGTATTAACACATTTTATGATAACATTTACCCATTTATTCAATGGAATATCTGGGATTTTAATTTCTTCATTAATAACCTGATTTGTGTTCATTATCACTAATAATTCGTTTTTATAAGGAGTTAAATATAAACCAGGTGCATTATTTGGAAAGTTCAATCCATTGGGTAAAAAACTATCGGTTCCTTTACTAAAAATATGTCTATATACACCTGAATTACCAGAATTTAAACGATTACCTGATGTGTCAATTCCATTAACATATATCCATATTGACCATGTGAATTCAATACCTCCTGATTTATTTATTGATCTAGGTACCATTTTTGAACCCTTTATACTAGGATTTTGATTAATAACTAAACTTTGTGTTGCATCTACCATACCATTAATTAAATGTGGATTTTGACTTCGACTAAAAATAGAACTCATTAGCATGATTCCTAAACGTAATGCAATAATAAAACCAAAAATAACTAATAATAAAAATGCTACTTTTGATATCAAACTATTTGATTCAGAAAATATGCTATTACTTGTTGAACTGGAGGTAGATTTAGATCCCGAAGGTGTTGAGCCACTACTTTTTAAAGTAAATTTATTATATAAAGAATTGTTATTAGGAGTACTGCTCATTTGTATTGTTTATTATGTATAATTTTCTTAAATGTAATATTAATGATATTAATATAATATTTATGGGTATATTATATATTATATATATAAAAATCATTTTAAATTTTTATATATTTTTAGATTATATGGTAATATATTTGGTTAATAAATATAGTGTATAGTGTATAGAGTAAAATATTAAATACGAATATACTAGTTATAATGTAAATTCAAAATTTGAGAAAGCAAACATTATGTTTAAATCTGAATAGTATTGACTGGTGTATTATTTTTCAATAATGTCACATCTAATTTATATTGTCCAAACATACTAGCTAATTTTCCACCTGTACTTGTATAACCACTATTATAAACATTCCAAGCCTGTTGTGGATTTAATGGTGTATTCCAATATTGGAATTTTGATGTGTATCCATCAAAACCTCCTTTTGGTGTTACGTAGATAGACGGTGGATTTGTAGTCGGTATTTTTGATACACCAGGTAAAACACATGTTTTTACTAGTTTTCCATCAATATAAACGTCTAATGTTCGACCATAAACACTTATCAGTAAATTTACCCATGTTTGTATAGGAATATTCGCTACATTACATGTATGTATTAAATTTACATTTGGATTTGGGGAACCTTGACAACTTAGAACAATTCCTAAATTGTTTTCTACTGCACCTAATACAACCAATGGACATGGATTTACTCCATATACATTTTGAACACCTGATTGTGTATTTCCACTACTATCTGTACCACCTGGATTCAATCTACCAAATAATACCTTTGGTTTCCCGTAATTATAATTCCAGTCATTGATATAAAACCATATAGAATATGCAAAATTGGATGATGTACCATTGTTACCACCTATTAAAGTACTTGCAGGGATAACTACCTGTGTTTGTGCATTTGAAACCGTACTTGATAATGTATTACTTGGTTTCATAAAATACATAATAGTAAAATATATCAATATAATGATAAAGATGATCAAAAAAATATTCATGACTTGTTTATATATTATAATTGTAGAAAAATAATAATTATATTATTCGATATATATTTTATTACATGTATAACTAATAAAATAAGTAAAGTATAACAAATAAATTAACAAACATATATAAAGTGCTAAAACAAATAATTGCTATAAAATTATATTATTATGACAAAGAATTAAACATTCTGGTAAAAAAAGGAGGTGCCATTACATATGGGGTTGGTATATTACTATTATTTTGTGTAGTTGTTGTGGTAGTTTGAGGAGTAGTTGATGGCATTAATGCAGGTGATTGAGTTAATATAGTTGTATTTGTATCGCTTCCATATTTTGTATATGTTTTTTTATTTGTTGGTTGGTTATTAGAAGGAATAAAAACCACTGTCTTATTAAAATTAGAATAAGTGATTGGGGGTGTCTTGTTCTTAAATAATTCATATAAATAATATATTTGTGTATAAGTAAGCGGTTTATTAAAGAATGTCATATTACAAACACCACCACTAATTCCATTATTACTACCAATTGTTAAAAAGCTAGATACATCAATCCATGGTACTACACCAGGTTGAGATTTGACTAATTGTCCATTATAAAAAATGTCCATCGTTCCATTGTATAAATTCAATGCAATATGATTCCATTTTTGTAATTGAATATTTTCTAATCGAAATATTTCTTTGTTTGCGTTTTTATCAAAGTGAATTATATTGTTCGATCCGTCTCTCATGTAATGTCTACCTTGTTTTGTAACTCTTGTGTTGGTTCTTTTTGTTCCATTTGGATTCGTTGTTACATTATATCCTTTTTTATACAAATATTCATTCATATCAACGTTTGAAGTATCAATGTATTCACGTGTATATTTTTGCGTAAATATTAATGTATTTTTAACGCCGTTATATAAAATATTGGGTGTTTCTGCAAAATTGAGAACAGACCCATTGGATAAATATAAATTGCTTGTACTAGGTGGTTCAGAATCTATATATAACCAAAAAGATAATCCATATTGATAATCTGGTGTAGACATATTCGTTAATTTTTGCATTGTAAATAAATCAGCTTGATTATTTGTATAAATAGTTTGATTTGTAATTTGTTTTCCACCTTGCAATTGGATTCTCTCAGTTAAATATGGAAAAAACAAATAAATCAACAATAACAAAATCATTAATAACAATAATACAAAGGATCCTACATTGGTTTTGTTGTATTCATTATTAAATGCATCTTTTACAGATGAATTCGCATTTTTTGTTATGTTTGATGGGATTAAATAATGGATGGGTGTTTCTATTAAATATATTAATAAACATGGTATATACATGATAACATTATATATTAGTTGAAAAAAGGGACTATTTTTTAAATAAGTTCCAATATCAAAAAAACGATATATTATACTTAAGAATACAACGACAATAAATAAATTGATAAATAATGCTAATATAGAGTGTTTTGATTGAATATTTCCGTAAATTTTAAAAATATAATATAACAAGACACCGAGACCTCCCATTATTAAAATAAAAATACCAGCATTCAATATATATCGGTATATTAAACTTCTAACAGTATTGTTATTTAAGCTGTCTTTGGATGATACTTTACTATAAGTTAATAATATAGCTATTAAAGAAGCACCTACAAAAATAGAAATAAATGTTATTATTGTGAAAAAAGTTGTAGCAATATTAAATGGATTAAAAATATACAAACATGTTAATAAAAATAAAAATCCAAATAAAATAAAAATATATATATTTTTTGAGTTTGATACATTTTTATTAATAACGGTGTTTGTCATAACTTTTATAAATTATTTATATTATATAAATAATTTATTTTTACATATTCTCCATAGCAGTTTTTTTACCATGACAATCTCTACAAAGAGCTATTAAATTATCTACTTCATTACCACCCCCATTTTCTAGTCTTATTTTATGATCAACTTCAAACCATGCATTGAGTTGATTTTGACAATGACCACATCTCCAGTTTTGTAATGATGCTACATATTTTTTCTTTGTTTCACTTACAGAACGTTTTGTAGCTTTTTTACCTACAATTTCATATGTATTATTGCTGTTACTGTTCCCGTTACCATTTCCATTTCCATAATTGTTATTAACACGACCAGACTCTAATATTCGTCTTTCAGAAGATTGAATGCCTAATTTATTAAAAAACCCACTTCCATATGGATATTGTGTCCCTCCCGTTTGATTTGTTAAATCATTCATAAAAGATGAATTTCCAAATCCATTATTGAAACCTACACTCTCTCCTTGTGATGTAAAATCTAAAATAGGACTAATCATATTTAAGGATGATTTATCAATTGGCATATATTTAACCATGTTATTGGCATTCATTAATATTTTTCTACTATCGTTCGGATTACGTTTTATAATAAGATAAATACCTATACCTAATAATCCGAATATAGCTATTTGATAATATTTTTTATAGGACATTATTTTTTTCAAAAATTTTCCATCATGATATGCGTTATACATTAAAAAAATAGTAATACCTGCTATTAATAATTCTATTTTCATTGATTGGCTATTAATGAGATATGATATGTTATAATTCGATATGTTATAATTCGATATGTTATAATTCGATATGTTATAATACGATATGTTATAATTCGATATGTTATAATACGATATAATAATATGTTACGTATATACATATAATTATATAATTGTTTTTGATGTCATATTTTATTTTTTCGAATAAGAGCTTGAAAAAAATTGAATAAATTTAGCTGTCTCTGTGTTACTTTTGTTACCTGATTTTCCACTATTACTATTTACGTCATCACTATTTTTTTCATTGTTTAGCTTACGTTTATATGTTTCTAAAATACTACGCAATGATTCAGAATTATTTCTCTCCGCATCATCAAATAGTTTGTTTAATTCCATCAATTCTCTCTTGATATCCACGTGATTAATCGGTTCTAAAGGATTTTCATATAAATAATGAATAATGATAAATTTGATTTTTTCACAAATCTGAATATCTATTTTTGAAAGTTTATCTTTTTTTGTGTAGCTCATTATATTTAAAATTGGAAAATAGGAGAAAACAAACCCCCATATATCAATCGTTTTTAAAAATACTTTTTTGAAATAATCTTGCAAATCCAATTTTTTATTTTTAATATCTGTATATTCATAAACAATTTTAGATATGTATTCTATAATATAATAATATGTGTATTCAGCAGTGACTATATCGTTTTTTATTTTTTTATAAAGTGGTTCAATGTTTTCATGAAATAATATTCGCATGATTTTATTTATATAACGAATATGTCCAGTCTTATATTCTTTATTGATATGTACAAAATGCTGTAAAATAAACGCTCTTACATCAGAATAATATATGTTGTCCGTTGTTTTTAATCTGGATGTTAAATAATCTTCATACCCATCTTTAAAATCATTGTTTAATATTATAACCGAAAAAGGCATATTGAATTGAATTGGTCGATTAAAATGGCCTTTAGATATAGGAAAACTATCATTCGAATTATAATTAGCATAACTAGTTGATAATCCCCAATCAATTATTTTACATTGATAATCATCATTCATTAAAAGATTTCCGGCTTTTATATCAGAATGATATATATGCAAATTATTCATAGGTATTATAGCATGTGTTAATAGATCTAAAAGCGAATTGTTAATTTTTTTGTAATCATTATATGATTCACATTGTTTAATAAAATCATCCAAATCTTTTCCACCATTGGGCATATTAATGGCTAATATTGAATCCAATTTTTTATTAATATTTTTTTTTGTGATTTTTTTCTTATTTAACGCTTTACATTTGGTTTCATAATCTTGCAAATCAGATTTTGATAATTTGTTAGGTTCGCATAATTCAATATCATCAATCAAAAAATAATTTTTGTAATTAGGTATGGTATCCAACCATTTCTTGTATTTCATGATTTCATCATATTCTTTTTGTGCGTTTTTTGCCAACATTAATTTTGTAATATTTTTATTATGGTTTTTAAGTTTATCATCATTTCTAATATATGTGTTTTCATTTTTGGATTTACATTTAACAGACGGAATTAATAAACAACCATAACCGCCTGAACCTAATACTTTACCACCGTTTAACTTCGTTACAAATTTGTTTTTTTTTGTTTTTTTGTTTGTTTGGGTTGGTTTGTTTGAGTTGTTTGAGTTTTTTGAGTTGTTTGAGTTTTTTGAGTTGTTTGAGTAGTTTGAGTTTTTTGAGTTGTTTGAGTTGTTATTCACGCGCAATCGATATTTTTTCTTCGTTTTATTCATTTTAATACAAATACCAATAAAAATCAAGCAATTACTAATATATATGTATATTATTTTTGTGTATAAAAGTAGATTAATAATCCTATCAACACAATAATAAAAGCAACATATATTATTTTTTTTCGTAATCGCATATGTTCTGTCCAATGTATTTTTTTGGGTTTGTACTGTTCGTAATATAACGTATAAAATTGTTCTAAAGAAATGACTGGTTTTTCTAATTTTTCATTTATTTTGTTGTGAATAAAATGCGTCCAACGAATGAATGATTCTTTTGAGTCTAAATATGGAACAACTGGATACAAATTTAACATTTTACTAAATTCATTTCCAATACTCTCTATTGGGATAAAAAGTCCAAAATTTTGAATTAAATCATAGTATTTTTTTTTAATAACTGAATTAGGATATTTAGGGTAAGTCATTGCGATTGTATGAATAAAAAACCAGTAATGGGGTCCCCAAACATCAGGATCAAGTTTTTTATTTTGATATGCCATTAAATTGAAATGATATAAAAAGATATCATAATAAACATATAAATCAATCTTAAAATCATATGAGCAATTCTACTTCTGTATGCAATAATTGTGGTAAAAACAATCATAATATATATCAATGTAAATTGCCAATAACTAGTTATGGTGTCATTGTTTTTAAAATTAATAATAATATATTAAATTATTTAATGATAAGAAGAAAAAATAGTTTTGGATATATCGATTTCATAAAGGGAAAGTATTCAATCAACAATATTGAACAGATACAAAATAATATTGATGAAATGTCCAATTATGAAAAAACCATATTAGGATCACAACCCTTTGATTTTTTATGGAAACAACTATGGTGTGAGAATGTAAATTTATCCAATTATAAAAATGAAGAGTATGTATGTTCTAAAAAATTTGACGCGATTAAAAACGGCATAATGATAGACAATAAACAAGTGATATTAGACGAACTATTAGAAAATAGTAAAACAAATTGGACAGAAACTGAATGGGAATTTCCAAAGGGTCGTAAAAATTACCAAGAGCGTGATATTGATTGTGCTTTGCGTGAATTTGAAGAAGAGACTGGAATATCAAAAGAAAATATAGATATAATAGAAAATGTATTACCATTCGAAGAAATTTATGTTGGATCTAATCACAAAATATACAAACACAAATATTTTTTAGGAGTTATAAAAAATAGTGATTCCATTGGATCCAATAATTCTACTGTTTTTGATTCATATTCTGATTATGATTTAACATTGTATCAACAGTCAGAGGTAAGTAAATTAGAATGGAAAACAATAGAACAATGCCTAGAAAGCATTCGACCTTATAATTTAGAAAAAAAAACAATCATAACAAATGTTAATAAAATTTTACAAGAGTTTATTTTGTGTCAGTGATAATTATGTGTTTTTATATAATCAAAATTTAAATTTCTCCAATAATAACATCATTCCAGGCATGGAATTTTTGCTGTATAATATTAAATTTTTATAATTATTAATTAGTTTAATAGTGTCTTTTTTATTTATAAATAACCAAATTATATGTATTAAAAAAATTAATCCTGTTAAAATTATATCTTTTTCTATAATTTTACTATTCCATATTGTGTATAAAGGAATAACTTTTAATAAACATACCATAATAAAATATGTTAATATCAATTTTTTACTTGTATTGTAAATAATCATTAATAATAAAATAATCATATTTCCAACTAAAGCAACAATTAATGCTAATTTTGGGCTATATGTTGTAATTTTAAAAATATAAAGTAAATACCAAAAAAATATCCAATATGAAATTATCAAATCAAATCTTACCATTGTAGTTTATATTTGTTATTAACCTATATAAAATAATGAAATAAAATAATAAAATATAATATTAAAATATAATAATACAAATACAATATTATTATATTTTAAATGATAAATAATGAGAATATAAAAGAGGAAAATGAAGATGGTTTCGAAAGTGGTTCTGAGTCTGAATCAGAATCTGAAACTATAAATCCAATAAATATAGGTGAAACAGAAGAAATAGGTGAAATAGAAGACATTAATAATATTCAAAATTTAATAGAAGAAGATGAGGGAGTTGAAAAAGGAGTTGAAAAAGGAGTAGAACAAGCAAAACAAGAACAAGAGTTAGACGATTCAGAATTAAAAACAGATTTTGATACAAACAACTGTGGAAATTTAGAAAATCAATTCAGTAAAGAATGCAACAAATTTCTTTTAAAGAAAGAATTAATGGAATATGAGTTTTTGTCAGAACATCCAGAAGAATCCGAATATTTATATCCTTCTTTGAATGATCCTAATTTTAATATTAAAATAGCGGAGAGAAAAGAATTCAATGAAACACAATACGATGGGTCTTTGCATGATATTAAAGAACATGCTGATTATTTAAGTAAATTAAAATTCGAATTCGCACCTCATCAGATTTTTGTCAGGAATTTTCTCTCGTTTCAAACACCGTATAACAGTTTGTTGTTGTATCATGGTTTAGGTACAGGTAAAACTCTAGCATCTATAGGTGTTTGCGAAGAAATGAGAGTATATTTAAAACAACTAGGTATTAAAAAACAAATCATGATTATAGCATCTCCCAATGTACAGGACAACTTTAAAATACAGCTGTTTGATGAACGTAAATTGAAATCTAAAAACGGTTTATGGCAATTGGATTCCAGTATTGGCAATAATTTATTAAAAGAGATCAATCCTACTATGATAAAGGATATATCCAAAGAAAAAATCATCAATCAAGTAAAAGTTGTGATAAACAATTCATACACATTTATGGGTTACGATGGTTTTGCCAACTATGTGCGAAGAGTTCAAAGTGTAAAAGGCGATTTTAAAAATGAAAAAGAGAGAGAAAGAAGAATGATGATGAATATTCAAAAAGAGTTTAATAACAGACTATTGGTTATCGATGAAATACATAATATCCGTATATCAGAAGATAATGAAAATAAAAAAGTGGCATTGTATCTCATGTCCCTTGTTAAAAATACAGAAAATATGAGGCTTCTTTTATTATCTGCTACACCCATGTATAATAGTTATAAGGAAATAATATGGCTTATTAATTTGATGAATGCCAATGAAAACAGGGGGTTAATCGAAATTAAAGATGTTTTTGATAAAAAGGGAAATTTCAAAGAAGGAGGCGAAGAATTGTTGGTGAGAAAATTAACAGGGTATGTTTCTTTTGTTCGTGGAGAGAACCCATATATATTTCCATTCCGTGTTTATCCTAATTATTTCTCTCCAAAAGATACCTTTTTTGAAAACCAGGATCTTACCTATCCATTGTATCAAATGAATGGGAAGAAAATAAACCCTGATGATATTTTAAGATACACGAGCATTTATTTGACGAAAATAGGGGATTATCAATCCAATGTTTATTCTTATATCATTGAATATTTGAAAAATAAAAACCGGAAAAACATTGATGGTTTAGGATCAGCGAGAGAATTATCCGCATTCGAGTCAATGGAATCATTTGGATATACGTTGTTGCAAATGCCAATTGAAGCATTAAATATTGTTTATCCGGTTGAAAATTTGACAGGGAATGATAATCTATTAAAAATTATAGGTGGAGATGATGGAGAAGGTGAGTCGGGCGAACAAACCAGCGAACAAACCAGCGAAGACAACTCTGAAACAATTACAACCCAAACCCAAACACAAACACAAACCGACCCTCATACAATGATTGGAAAAGTGGGTTTAGAGAGAATGATGGATTTTGTGGATACAAAAATACCTTTAGAAAAGGGCAAATTTGAATACAAAGAAGAAACCATTTCTCAATATGGACGCATCTTTTCTCTCGACAACATAGGAAAATATAGTAGTAAAATAAAAAATATTTGTGATACTATTTTGAAATCAGAAGGTGTCATACTTATTTATTCACAGTATATTGATGCCGGATTAATACCCATGGCACTTGCGTTGGAAGAAATGGGATTTAGTCGTTACGGAGGTAATTCTCTTTTTAAAACTCCTCCAACAGAACCACTAGATTCAAAAACAATGAAACCTCGTGTTCGTGCTAGTGCTACGAGTGGAACAGGTTTTAAACCCGCTAGATATACAATGATTACAGGTGATATTCGATTATCACCAAATAATGACGATGCAGTGAAAGCACTCACAAACAATGATAACATGAATGGAGAGAAAATTAAAGTGATTCTAATTTCAAGAGCGGGTTCAGAAGGTGTCGATTTAAAATTTATAAGACAAGTGCATATTATGGATCCATGGTACAATATGAATCGTATTGAACAAATTATTGGTAGAGCAGTAAGAAGTTTTAGTCACAAAGATTTACCCTTTGAAAAACGCAATGTTGAGATTTTTATGCATACCACTCTATTAAAAGACGAACAGGTTGAATCAGCTGATTTATATATTTATCGAATGGCTGAATATAAGGCTATACAAATAGGAAAGATAACTCGTATTTTAAAAGAAACATCTGTTGATTGTTTATTGAATCAAGGACAAACTAATTTTACACAAGAAAACTTTGCCGAATTTTTAAATAAAAAAATAAAACAGAAATTATCCGATGGTACTGTTATAGATGATTTTCCAGTTGGTGATGTTCCATATACAATTGCATGTGATTATATGGATAATTGTCAATATAAATGTCGTCCGTTTAAAAAAATAACTGAAGAAAACATCAATGAAGACACATATAATTCTACCTTTTTAATGATCAATTCTGACAAAATTAAGGAGAGAATACGACAATTATTCAAAGAACGGTTTTTCTACAATAAAACCGATTTAATATCTGGGATAAATTTACAACATAAATACTCCATTTCACAAATATATGCTACTTTAACAGAAATGATTCAGGATGATAATGAACTTGTAGATAAATATGGACGTGCTGGGTATTTAATCAACATTGATGAATACTATTTGTTTCAACCTATGGAATTAAACAATGAACGCATAGGTATATTTGAGAGAAGTGTCCCGATAGATTATAAACATAACAAAATACATTTTGAATTAGAACAACAGCAACAACAAGAACAAGAGCAAGAACAAGAAAATGAATCCATGCATGTAGCCAATCCAGCTATATTAAAACCTAACTCTCTAGATAGTGGAATAATAGAGATTCAAAAAATAAAAAAAACACATGCTGTAGATGAATTATTAAAAAGACTGAAAGAATATTTTAATTTAGCAATTAACACGGTTTCAATTCATAGAGGTGAAGATGATTGGTATAAATTTATTGGTGTAACAATACAAAAAATGATGACAGAATACAATATTGAAATTAGTTTATTGATGGAGCTATTGGTTGAACATATTATTGATGTTGAGTTAAACTACAAAGAAAAAGTAGAGTTATTCAAGTATTTGTATTCTAGTGATACATTTGAAGAGAATAGTTTTGAATGGTATGCAAAATCGTATTTTTTGGAAAAGATTATCAAAGGGAAACGTTTTTCTGCAATTGTGTTGTATAATAAAGATAAAAGACACATTCTTATAAATCGACAAGGATCGGATGGTTCTGAAACATGGATCAATGCTGAACCTGAAGACATTCATGATATTTCACCTTATATTCGAGAGAAATATAGTATAAAAGAAAGTGAATACAATGAATTGGTTGGTTTTATTTCATTTGAATCAAAACAATCACATTATGTTTTTAAAATAAAAAATGTAAATGCGAAAAGAAACACGGGAGCTCGTTGTGATGAAAAGACAAAAGCCAAGAATATATCTGTCATCAATGAAATTTTGAGAGAAGAAAAATATACAAAAGAAAATACCAAAACGATGGTAAATCAGGAATTATGTACTTTGCAAGAATTTACAATGCGTTATTTTAATAAAATAAGAAAAAATGGAAAAATATGGTTTTTAGATACAGAATTAGCCATGATTTATAATTTTTAGCTATGTGTGTTTATAATATAAATTTAAAATTGAAATATAAAGATATTAAATATGTTATCTTACTATAGTATAATAAGACAATATATACAAACAATCTATAACATATAAAATATAACATATAACATATAACATATAACATATAACATATAACATATAACATATAACATATAACCTATTATAAAATGAGTGATAATGATTCAGATGATGATAATAAAATAGTCATTGCTATGGAAAAAAATGACGAGCCACAACAAGAAAATCCTATCCAAGAACAAACAAATCAAAACAATCCTCAGAAAAAAAGAGTTGGTAAATCAAATGGTAGCGGAAATGAAAACAAAAAAGACAATCAAATGTATATTTATTCAAAGTCATTATTAACTAGAAATATTACATTACCCATTACTATTATCGGAAGGAATATTAAAGAAACAATTGAGAATGTTATTAACGATCATTATGAAGGTAAATGTTTGGTAGAAGGATATATTAAACCAAAATCATCCAAAATTATTACATTTTCCAGTGGAGTTATATCAGGAGATAATATATCATTTGAAGTCGTTTTTGAATGTATGATTTGTAACCCAGTGGAAGGAATGAATATTATGTGTGTTGCAAAAAATATTACAAAAGCAGGAATTCGAGCAGAAAGTGCTACAGAAATTCCATCACCTATTGTGGTATTTATTGCACGTGATCATCATTTTAACAACAACAAATTTATTAATATTCAAGAAGGGGATATGCTACAAATTCGTGTAATTGGACAACGGTTTGAATTGAATGATTCTTATATATCTATAATAGGAGAATTAATAAATAGTAACACAAATATAGAAAAAAATACCGGAATGAAAAAACCAAGAATTATTATCGAAAAATAAGATAAATAAAAATAATATAAAACTGTTATACCATAGTATTATATAACTATTTTTTTATATAATACTATATGGAAACACTACTAGAAGTATCAGATGTTGATGACATGAACAATGAAATTATTGATCAAAATCAATACATTAACGTGAATGAATTAATTTATATTCGAGACAAAATTGAAAATATGTCAAAATATAACCAAATAAATATTTTGGGTATTTTAAAAAATTATCCAGAAATTACGTTGAACGAAAATAGTTACGGGGTTCATATTAATTTAAGTGATGTTAAAAGAAATGTTATTAATGCGCTTTTAGATTATATAAAATATGTTTATGAACAAGAGAATGAATTACTTTCTATTGAACAACAGAAGGAGGATTATAAAAATGTATATTTTGTAAAAGATAATAAAGATAACTCGAAAGTAGTAGTGTAAGGGTAAGAAGAGATACGAGAGAAGATATGAATAAATCGAACATTACTAAAAATTTATTTAAAAGTAAAACTGATATTTTGTTGGAAACATTACAACCGTTTATGTTTAATAATGATAGGTTTATCAGTAATCAAAATCATAATCAAAATAGTATTACCACTGTAGGCAGTAGTACTGAATTTTCAGTAAATGTTGCATGTGATCCTATTCAAGATCAAGTAATACCTGCTTCTTTTTGTCCAAAAGAAAAAGATAAATTATTTTGGTGTTTTTTTATTATGAAACATGGATTTGTAGAATATGAAAAACTAAGGTTGGACATTGAGAAACATGAATCAATCAATATGGTTGTGGAGAAAAAACTAAAAATAGAATATGTAGATAAATTGCGTGAAAACAAAAATATAATTAAAAAATATAAAATTGCTCCATTGTCGGAGGTAGAAAATTATTTGGTCAATGAAAATATGATAGATGTGAAAACATTTTTAATACTATGTATTTTAGAAGAATTGTCTGTCTTGTACTTACGAAAAACTACTTATTATGAATTATCGTTTGTTAGTTCAGAGACACATACCAACAAACAACATGTTGTAGTATGTCATTCACCGTTTAAATATACATATGAATGTGAAAAAACGTCTTTAGACATCGAAACCTATAAAAACACCTATTATAAACTGGATCAAATAGATAAACCAGTCAAGGGATTTAGCTCCTATAAATTACCTGAATTGGTTGATATTTGTAATAAACTATCACTTGATCTTGTAAATCGTGTAACGCTGAAAAAGAAAACAAAACAGGAATTATACGAGTCGATTGTTCAGTATTTTTAATTGTTTTATGCATTTTTACATGCCAATTTTATATAATTAAAAATTATAAATTATATAAAAATATTATTGTAATAATAAACAACACATCATTTCCGATTCAACTTCATATGAGCAATCATGTGTTCATTTTTAGAAAGTGCGGACATTAATGATAATTCTCCTGCCAATACACCTGACGCAATTATTTTGGCTAATTTACGCGCATTTTTACCATAATCTGTTTTATGGGATCCTTTTACACCTAATAAATCTAACATTGCTGATTGTGGTTGCAAATGCGTTCCACCTCCCACAGTTCCCACTTCTAAACATGGCATTGTAACGGATATATATAAATCTTTTTGGGTCGATTTTTTATCCGCGATTTCCATCAAAGTCATACAATGACTACTTTCTACAATTTGAGCAATATCTTGACCACATGCTAAAAACATTGCGGATACGATATTCGAAGCATGTGCGTTATTGCCTCCTATTGTTCCCGCTATAGAACTCCCCACCATATTTTTCAAATAATTTAGTTCCACCAGTTTATCAGGTGTCGTTTTTAATACTTTTTTAACAACTTCTTCTTTGATAACACACTCACAAACAACTGATTTTCCTCGGCCTTCAATCCAATTCATCGCGGATGCTTTTTTATCCACACAGATATTACCAGAAATGGATTTTAATTTGGATTTTGGAAAATTGCTTAGAATATACATAACAGCCGTTTCCACCCCTTTTCCTATCATATTCATTCCCATTGCATCCCCTGTTGTAGCTTCAAAACGCAAATACAGATACTTACCCACAATGATCGGTTTTATATTTTGCAATTTGGCATAATTCGATGTACTATTAAATATTGTTTGAATTTCGTCGTAGTGGTCTTCACAATATTTTTTTATGGAAATCGCTTCTCTCAAATTAGGACATTTAATTAGTGGAGCTCGAGTTATACTATCTTTTATAACAGTTGCATAACAACCGCCTGATTCTGTAATTGCTTTTGCACCTCTCGATGTGGATGCTACCAGCGCACCCTCGGTAGTTGCCATGGGTAAATAATATTCTTTGTTGTTTAATAATATAGGCCCTGCAACACCTAGAGGAATTGGAATATACCCAATCACATTTTCACAACATCTTTGATATACATCTTCATATGGATAATCTTTGTAAGGCAAACCGTGTAGTACCTTTTTTTCAGTAATAAATTCTAGGTAGTTTCTTCTCTCTTTCACCGCTTCTTCCAAGGTGGAAAACTCTTCCTCAAAAGTATGTAGTTTTCTGTTGGATTTCTTTTGTTTTTTATTTTGTTTAACTGGTTCCTCAACAGGTTGAGGCGCTGATAGTATTAATTCAAATAAATGGTGCATGTGTGGTATGTTTATTAATTGTTTTATTCAAATATATTTATGTAGTTTTTTACAAACAGCTACAATTCAATATTAATTTTTCATTAGGTCTAAAACTATTTAGAAGTTGTTATTAAAATATAAATTATAAGTACTAGTTTATATTTTTTAATATGAATAATAACTAATAATTTATGGAATATAGTATTAATCTTTATTTAAGTTTTTTAGTTGGAATAGTTTTAAAAATATATGACGATATTATCGACGAAAAATTGAATGTTAATGTTTTATATATTGATTTTTTAAAATATTTAACGATAACTTTATTTTCAATTATTTTTTACAATGATATAATATTTTCTATATTATGGTTTTATGTATCATTCCTATCTCATTTGATGGATATATTTTATACAAGCAAATTAGAAAAAAATAAAGATACAATTAAAAATAAGGATTTATTGGCATTAAATGATAATATTTGGAAATATTTGTATGTGATTGCAGGGTGTTTCATTTTTTATCATACAATTGTTAATTATTCTTCGTTTAAAAATTTTACTATATTTAATTATAAAAATTTGACTTTTTTGATAAATATTTTAATTAGCAGTATAATTGTATTAGGAGACATTTATTTTACACCAGAACATTCAAGTGGTAACAAATTGTATGCAAGAATATGTGTTTTTGTTTTATTGAGTTTATTTATTTATTATATGACGTTTTTATCAAATTATATTTATCAAGGTAATTATTCTATAATGTTACTTTTCATAGGGTTTTTAATTGCTTCTATTTCTTTTTTAAGTTTTGATAAATTCAAAATGTTCGATTCTTTAAAGAATAAACAAATGAATAGTAAAGTAATTAGAAGAGAGAAGAAAACGAAGAAAACGAAGAAAACGAAGAAAACGAAGAAAATTTAAAATAATACAACACCTTTAATATTAGACAAATCTGGATTATATTTATAAACTTCATAAAAAAACCATATCATAGTTGAAATATAAAAAACAAACAACAAAGGAATATATTTTTTTAACACATCATAATAATTATATAAAATATATTGAGATATAACCATACATAGTCCAGCTACAATAAATATATCATACAAAAGCAATGGATAATATTTAACTGCTTTATCAAATAAAGAAAACAAACACATATCCCATAATGCGGTTATAAAAGAAATAAATATAAATCCTTCTAAAATTGATTTTTTTGGGAAAATAATATAATAATAACAAAAATAGACAAATGAAATATATGCTATACTATATAGAATAACATTCTTGAAAGTAAAATTATTTTCTCGATTTTTGTATCCATTAAGCTTATAACCTTGAATATCTGAAACCATATTCATGTAGCTATTCAATTCACTAATCAACAAAATATATTCAAATATCATAAAAATAAGAGAGAAAACCAATACATGTTTATAATCTATTTTCATTATAATATATATTATAAACATATTAAATTTTATATACATCATTCAAATCAAATTTATGAAAAGGCAATTGTTCAAAAATAATCGACAAATTCATTTCACTCAAAATGTGTTGTTTTAATTCTATTAATTTATTATAAACAATATCAAATAATCCATGCTGATGAAACAACAACAAAATTTTGATTTTGCCTTCCTTTGTTTTGTCCTTCATCATATCTATAACGTTTTCATCGCTCATTGTTTTAAAATAAGTGATTAAATAGCTTATTTTTTCTTCATCAAAATCCTGACAAAATCCTTTAGAATGCCAATAATCCAAATCTGTTAAATTGATATAATCATCTCGTATTTGAAAAAACAAAGAAAATGTAATTAATATTTTTTTTAATTTTTCAAAGTTTTTTTTCATAATAACATTGGTTGATTTATCCATTAGCAATTCTAGATTCATGATGAATGCATATCCGGTTTTGTATATCATCATTTTTTCATATTCTTCTAATGATGGTATTGTCTTGTTTTGCATATAATAAATGTCCATACCTTGTCCTTCGTGAATATAAAATAAATATTCCACTATTTTGTTTATCGTGTTTTGGCTAAAGTGATGTGTTATTTCTCTCAATGATTTAAAAATAGCATAGTATCCAGCGTTCAAAGATAAAGGAATACCATATTTTATGTGCGCACACGTTTCATTTCGTCGTAATAAACTATTATCTTCAATATCATCTATTACGAGAGAAGCATTATGAAAATCATTTGTAATTCTATTTATTAAATCTATATTTTCACCGGTTATTCCTAATAATTTTCCAAAAATATCGCATAATATTTTGCGTATGTTTTTACCCTTCATATTTTTGTAATATGTTACTGGTTCTAATAAAATTTCTTCCATAAATTAAATATTATATATAATTTATATTTAATACAAAATAAAATATAAATACATTTATCACATATAATTTTAAAATTGAATTATAATATAAAAAATATATGTAGAATATATATAATAAAAACTATAGTAAATGAGTAATAGTAGTAGTAACAAATCGACACGACCAGATTCTTCCTCAGGAATGGATTTGAAAAAGTTGGTCCAAATCTATTATAATAATTCTCCTTTTACAAAAGATATCAAGAAAAATCAAGAATTGGAAGTTCGTTTTGGAACAAAGTCAAACAAACCTTTTACCAAAAATGATTATGATAATGTTATTAAAAAAATGAAATCATTGGGGTTCAATTCGTCCAACGAACAAGGATATTATATGTTGCGTATTCAAAATGAATATTTGGA
>Ga0214921_10003445_pt1 | contig 24144 bp, 17 predicted proteins | sample LL1505_MetaG_FD_177992 | JGI IMG/M metagenome (GOLD analysis project Ga0214921, IMG submission 177992) | Freshwater microbial communities from Lake Lanier, Atlanta, Georgia, United States - LL-1505 | ecosystem: Environmental > Aquatic > Freshwater > Lake | place: USA: Georgia | collected...
GAATGGCTTCCCATTTACCATTATTATAAACATGTGCAAATTTATTATTTATATTTTCTACTTTTATTGTATTATTTTCTGGATGCTCTTTATTAAGGTATATATCATGGATTAATTGCATATACCCTTTCTCAATATGCTGATTCATAATTAAATTTGTTAAATATGTATTGTCCATAAATGAAAGATCTTCCTTGCCGAAATTATTGATTTGGATGTTGTTGGTGGTGTTATTATTTGAATTATTATTTGAATTTTTAGTAATTGTATTATTTACATTTGATTTACTAGTATTATTATTAATTTTATTTAATATTCTAATTTGTTCATCTAACGGAACATTTAATTTTAATATATTTAATATTTGTACTGCATCAATATTTAATAATAAATTTAATATCTCTACTTTTTTTTCTAAAGGAGAATTAGATTTTACTATAATTGATGTTGTTTCATCATTTGTATCTTTTTCTTTTTTTTCTTTTTTATTACATTTTATATTATGATTAAATAATGTTTTTTGTTGTTTAAAGAATTTATTACATTTATTACATTTATAATCAGTTTGAACATTACATTTATTTTTTTTATTTTCATGTTGGGATAGGTGCTGTTTTGTATCAAATATAGTTGAACATATATTACAAATATAACTCATTTTATATAATATATATTATAATATATATTTGTTTTTTAAGTGTATTTATAAGTTACTTATTTTTTTAAGTTATAATATTATAATTTTATTACTTAACTAAATATTTTTTTCTATAAAAATTTATAAATTATAATACTTTACACAAAAAGTAAATTTAAAATTTTTAAAAAATAAAATTTATAACTAATTATGCTTTAATAATTTTATTATTGTTTATTTTATTATAAATATTTGCTTTTTGTGTAAATTTTTAAGTTGTTTTTTTTGCTTTTTAAGTTTATAATTATTTATTATATTTTACAATCTTTATTGATTGAATTTTTTTATATATTTATTATATTTTGATATTTTTATGATATATATCTATTTCTTTTTAAGTTTAAATATTAAGAGAAGTAAAGTAGATATATAAAATATATGATATAATAATATAAGGTATAAAATATTGGATAAATAAGTTAGTAAACTTAAAAGGAAGAGTGAGTTTGTGAAATTCACAAAAAAAACTTCAGGATAATTCAAAACTGATTTTCGGCTGGAGGATTCGATTTTCCAAAAAAAATCACTTTTTTTTTATTAATAAAAAATTGAAAATAATTTATTAAATAATTATATTATAAATAATAATCTACAAAAATGTCCAATCTTGTCATTCACTACATCGAATTTGATATTCAATACGAGCTCGATAAATATGATGCTCGTAATCTAGAGCTTAAATTAAATGTATCAACTTTCGCTCACAAATGGAAACATATTGGTGATTATTTATTTGATTATCATACTGGAAAAGATGTAATTCCTTACCTTAGTGTAACTCTTGAGCAGTACAATACTCTCAATCTACTAAAAGATACTCCTATGGACGACTGTCATAAAATATAAATTAAATTACTATTGGATCAACCCAAAAGTAAATATGATTCAAATAATTAGTTTCATAATATTCTGATATACCTCCATGTAGAATTACATACAATCTTTCTAAAATTTGCATATTCACATAATATGATCTACTTAATTTATTAATATCTTCCTCAGATAAATCCGGTTTATTTAATTCATTTAATTTTTTTAGCATGTTAAAAATTGTACAACTCATGTCATAATCAACCTCATTGTTCGATTCATAATGTTTGCTTCGATATCTTTTACGAATATTATAAATTTCATCCGAGAACTCTTTGGTGTTCTTATAATTATTATAAGGCAACAATTTTCGAAATCCATTCATACTTATATCCGCTACCAAATGATCTATTGTACGATAATCTGGTGATTCATCATACCATGAAATTTCTTCATCTTGAGTATTATAGCCATCATCTTCAGCCATTTTTAGTTTATTCATTTATATATTATATCATTTTGATTTAAATATTTCAATTTTTTATAAAGTAATTGAAATATTTAATCCAAAAAAATTCGATCAAATATATCATTTTTAGTAATAGGGTGCATAAAACCAGTTCGATAGTAATGCAATATTTCTAACTTTCCAGCTAAAATCCAGTATGACATACTGAAATCTTCTATTTCTTCTTCTGTTAAAAGAGTTTTCCTAAGCTCAAATAATAATTCAAGCATTGTACTAATAGCATCATCTTTCTGTTGGATACTTTCATCTTCACAACTATCTTTATCAAAATACTTTTGAATTTTCATTAATTCATTTCGGTAGATTAAAGAATTACGATAATTACTAAATGATTTCAAATTACCTTTACCATCAGAAATTCCTGCAAGTAGTTCAGAATAATCCCGATAATCAGGACTTTCTATAGTATCATCTTCGTAAAAAGATGAAGGCTCGCAAATTAGTTCAGTTAATGACATTGTTATTTATAAACAGTCTATTAAATTATATAATATAAAATTTATTATATTATATAAATAATTTTTTCAATTTTTATTTAAAATTTTAAATAATTCATCACATGTTATATAAGATTGTTGATTATCTATTTCTTCTTGACTTACTGCCTTTGGAGCAGGCAAAGCTTTTATCATTTCAATTTCATTAAATTGTATTATATCTATTGATCCAGTTATTCTAACTGGTTTTTTAATTATTTCCAAATATGCTTTTAAATAATTAATATGATTTTCTTCAGGAACTTGAGAGATTGTTGATGGTTCTTCTTCATTTAATGATTTTATATATTCATCTGCTAAACATCTTCTAATATGATTCAATGTTTGCGGGATACAAATATTAGTATTGTCTTGTGTATTTTTACCATTACCTGAAAATCCTATAAAAAGAGGTAAACCTGCATCATTATGACCAATGCAATATACATTTTCATTAGAATATGATCCCCACGTAGTTTTATAACTAGGATGTCCTGCAATAAGACATCCATCACCAATTTTAACAAATTGATTTTTTTTAGATGATAAATTATCAAAAAAGATTTTTAAATATTCTATAATAACAAATAATCTTCGAGCTTTTTTTTCATTTAATAATATATTATTTATTTCATTAAAATACTCAGATATTAATGTTCCATCAGTTATAAAGTTTTTTAAATGTGCTATTTCATAAATACTATTATATCCTTTTGGTAATTTTTCACCATTAATTAATAATCTTTCAACTATTTTGTCAATTACACATATATCTAATAGAGTTTCTAGAAATTTAGGCATAGTTTTTTCTAAAATTGCAAACTGTGTCATATAAAATGCGGTAGTACATTCCATATGTAAAGTAATATCATTTGGTATACTTGAAAATGTTAAATCTATTTTTCTATTAAATAAAGGTACTGGAATATCTCTCGAATTTAAATAAAAATTATTATTTTCTGTAGGGTCTATTTTAATACTCGGTAATGTTGGATTTAATGGAAATCTATACCAATTTGGAAAATAATATTCATATGCGGGAGTATTTGCGATTAATTTTGTTTTTGTATGATCTAATACTTTTTTTGTATAATCAAATTTTTTATTTAAAATATCATATGATGATTTAATTGCAATAACAGCTAAATCGCGAATTTTCTTTTCGTGTCCTTCAAGGACAAACTTTGAATTTAATTCTTTATATAAATCAGATTCTATTTTTATTATTTCAGCAATATTATCATTTATAATTTTAATAGGTTTACAATATATTCTATGTCTTGGCCAATCATCTATTTGACATTCAGTACTGCAATATTTTTTAAATTTACATCGTGAACATACAAGATCTTCAACTTTTGGACAACCACTTTTACAACCATTGCCACCTACGTGAGAATGATTAATATCTTTCTTGAGAGAAAGATATTTCTGTTTGATACTACCGCCTTGCACATTAATATCTTTCTTAAGAGAAAGATATTTCTGTTTGATACTACCGCCTTGCACATTAATATCTTTCTTAAGAGAAAGATATTTCTGTTTGATACTACCGCCTTGCACATTAATATCTTTCTTGAGAGAAAGATATTTCTGTTTATATTTTAAATATTTATTATAATATTCCATATATTAAATTATAATAAAATTATAATTTAATTATATTTTAATTAAACACAATAGTTGGTTCATTATTATATTTAAAATTATTACGTTTATTTACATCATTATAAAATAGAAACTCATTAAAAATATTTAATTCTTTTAATTCATCTCTTGTATATATTGTTTTATTTGTATCTTTAATTTTTACTAATTCAAAATGTTGATGAATTTGAAATATTATAATATATTTATCATAATCAAGTTTATTATATGGAGAATTAAATATAGATTTATTTGTACCATCAATTACTATTAAATTATATTTTAAATAATCTAATAATTTTTCACCAATTTCAATATTAAGAGGAGGTACAACATAAAATGTAATATTCTTATCTGGATTTAAGTTTCCTTCAATATTATTAATATTTAATGATTCTTTTTCTGTAGTATCAAAAATATCTAATCTAGCTATTTTAATCCTATATGCATTTCCAAAGTATTCTCTCGAATATCGATCATAATGATTTATATCATTCTTTTTATAATATCTATTTTCTTGATTTTTTTTAAGTACTGTTCTATATTTGTAAGTATCAATATATGGAAATCTTTGTAGTAATGGTGATAATCCTAATAAAATTGCATGCAATAAACATGTTCCACCCGTAGTAGTTTCTACTATTTCTAATTTAGTCGCAAATGGAAATTCACGTTCATTTATACCCCACGGAATACATCTAAATGTAGGTTCAGAATATAAAAAATCGAATGATTCAGAGATAGGGTAAAAATTTAAAAAAAAATTAATAAATTTTTCTGGTAGATATTGCTCTCTATTTATTGTAATTACTGATAATTTGCTTTTAACTAGTGATTTTAAATGATTATATAAAAAAATTATTTTTGCATTACTATTCTTATTAATTTCTCTACTTACAATACTTAAATACATTATTAAATCATTTATAGGTTCACTTATACTTATTTTATATAAATCATTTTCATTTTTAATTGATTTTAATCTTTCCATAATATAATATTTAAATTAATATTTAATTTAATCTATTTCAAAATTTAATATTTCCATAGAAAATATATCTAGTAAATCTGTTTTATTGTATATAGTTTTTAATGTATTTTTTTTTTTAATTAATTCAAAATGTAAACCACGGTTGTATATAATTATAAATTGTTGATTTAGTTTATTATATGGAGATGTGGAAATGTATGGTTTTTTTTTTAAATTTTCTCCTATATTTATTAAATTATATCTTAATTTATCTAATAATTTAAAACCAATCAAAATATCTAAATCTGGTAATTTCCATTTTTGTAAATCTGCCCAAATTGTAGAGTCATTTAATATACCTTTATTATTTAATAACATAATTTCCTCATCATCAAAATTAAATAAACTTTTTTTAGATCCTAGGAATAATCTATATGCATTTCCTAATTCCTCAATATAATAATTTTCATTATTTAAAGTTTGTAATGTTGGTGATAATCCTAATAATATTGCATGTAATAAACATGTACCTCCACCAATAGTTTTTACTTTTTCTAATTTAGACCTAAAATCTAAGCTAAAACTTATAGGTAATTCAATTCTAAAAAAATTTATTGTATCTAATAATTTCTTAGGATATTTAGATAAAATATTATTAACCCAAATTTCTGGTTCTATTTCATATAAACTAGGATTAGAAATTAAAATTAATTTTCTTTTAATAAGTAATTTTAAATGATCATAAATAAATTTTATAGTATTATTTTTATTGTTTATATGATAACTAACAATACTTAATAATTTTATTAAATCATTCTCATTATATGATAACTTTATTTTATATAAATCATTTTCATTTTTAATTGATCTTAATTTATCAATAAATCTATCCATAATATAATATTTATAATAATTTTGTAAAGTATTTATTTTTATTATTTTCTAAAACAGTTTCTATTACTCCAGTTATAATAGAAGCTCTACCCTTCAAACTCATTTTAGCATTTATTTCTAATAAATAAGGCTTCTTATTTTCAAACATAAAATCCGCTCCAAATAATTCAAATCCATTTATTGCATTCCATTCAGGAACAAAATCAGTTTGATTATTAAATATCATCTTAATTATATCATGCATTTCATTTATAGATTTATTTACATCATCTTCATTCCAATTATCTGGTATTTCTTCTGGAAAAGTTATTATTTTACCTGGTTTGTAATGAGTATCATGAATATCTTTATTTAACCAATCACTTTTCTTATATTTTTCTAATGCTTTTACATAATACTTATAATTACTTATAAATACTTCTGGTTTTTTATTCTTAACTACTTTAATCAATATAATTACTCTAAAATGAAATTTATATCCATCTTTTAAATTTGGATCCATAATATAATCTTCTAAAATCCATTCTTTATATTTTTTATTTTCATTTAGCCATTTAATTACTTCGTCTTTTGTTTTAACTATTGTAATACCACGTCCTTCAAATCCATTCAATGGTTTTAATATTTTTATTTTATTTTCTATTATAATATCTTCTACTTTAGCATTACTATTAATATATTGTGCATTAATTATAAAATCTAATTTTTCATATTTCTTATGCAAAAAAATCTTATTTGATATTTCTGATTTACTATCACCATACAATAAACTAATCCAACTTGATCCCTCACTATTAAAACGACTTCTGTAATATGACGCTTCACCCTGAATAAAAATAAAATCAACTGGATAATTTGTAGATTTCTTATATCCTTTATTAATTAATTCTTTACTCATTTCTTCGTCAAAATCACTTTCATCTGTTTTTATATAAAAAGTATTATTAGTTTGAGTTTGCATTATTTGTCGTCCATAAGAATACTGACGAGCATATTGATAATTATCTTTTGTATAATTCTTAACTTTCTTCTTAAGATTAACTTTTTGAAAATCTGGATGATCTTTATTATCAATTAGTATGGATATTAATCCTGGAATTATATCCATTTGAAGAAAAGGATACCAGTCAGAAAATACACCATGCATAGTAGGAGGTAATCTTTCATATAATTGTATAATTCCATTAAAAATATAATAACCATTTTTAGAATTAAAAAAAGTTTCTATTTCTATTTTTGATTTAAATAATAAAGGGACAATATTATTTATCATTTCATCTACATATAATGCTTCATTTTTTTTCATATTATCTGGCAACGAATCTGGAAAAAATAATAAATCTTTTTTTTTATTATTTTCTGTAAATGTTAAATCACGATTATATGTATAATATGGTGATGGTTCTCGAATATATGGATCTTCATACATTAGATCTTTATCATAGAATTTAGATGCAAGGTTATATAATTTTTTTTTATAAAAATATACTTGGAATGGGTTAACTGTAATAATAAAAACTAAATTTAAAGAAAATGCTCGTCCATTTTTTAAACATGGTTCAGTTAATACATCTTTAATTATCCAATTTTTATTTTCAGGATACTGTTTTATTATACTAATAATTTGATCTTTCGAGGAAACTAGTTTTCGTGGATTATCAATCCAATGTTTAATATTATCACCAGGTGTACTAAAATCTGGATCTAATATATATTGTTTATATATATTTTTAATATTATTTAGATTTAATTCTTTAAAGGGATGAATAAAAAATTCCTTTTTATATTTTCTTATGTATAAATTATTATTAAAAACTATATTATCAAATGTTTTTCCTTTAATAAAATTAATTAATTCTGTTTTTTTAAATTTATCTTGATTATTATTATTTTTATATTCTTCATTTAATTTTTTTCTTAAAGTTTTATCATATGTTAAACCAAAATTAATTGGTAAATCAAATGATTCAATCCATCCCTTTTTAATAAGTTTTAATTTAAATTCTTCAATAAATTTCTTATTAATATTAAAAAGGATATCAATTAAAAATGTTTTTTTTGCACCACCATATTGGTTAATATACGGTAGTACAAGACTATCAGATTGCACAAAACCATCTTTCAAAGAAAGATACTTTTGTTTGAGACTATCAGATTGCACAAAACCGTTTGAATCTTTTAGATTCAAATACTTTTGTTTATATTTTATATACTTATTATAATAAATATCATTCATATAATAATAAATAAATTAAATATTTATTTAATTTATTTAGATAAAACTATTTGTAATAGATATATTGCTATAATTTTACATATTTTATTAAACAACGAGTACTTTAGAATCAGAATTTGTTGGTTTTCTCCAATTATCACTTATATCTGCTCTACTTAATGGCCTAGTAGGTGTTGTTCTCTTTTTTGTATTAAATACTGCAAAATTTGGAGGTGCATTTGTTGGTTCTCTCCAATTTTGACTTTTATCTGCTCTACTTAAATTTGATTCTTTTTTAGATTCACATATTTTTTGAAGATTATGATCAACTTCTTTCATTAATTTAAATTCATCTAATTCTTTATTATTAAGAATATTAATTATATCATTTATAAATGGAGCTTGATGTACTACTCCAGTTCTACGATTTATTTCATGCAATATCGGACATTTATTTTGAAATGATATATCACATGCAAATATTTGAAAGCCATTTGGTGAATTAAAATCTGGATATAAACATTTTACTGATTCATCACTAAATATTATATTAAACATTTTATTTATTTCTGTATTTATATTTTCCTTATCTGTTTCGTTATATCCATCTGGATAATCTTCTGGCCAATATACATTATCATCAAAATTATAAATTACATCATCACCATTTTCGTTCTTACTAAAATCATTTCCACCTCCTGATTTTGTTATTAATTTTAATATTTGGTCTTCTTTTTTTAAATTAAAGAAATCATTAAAATTATCTGTTAAATAATCTCCACCCGTTAATATTTTAATATTTTTTATATGTGAACCAATTATAAAATCTGTAGTATCATTTAATAATAATTCATCTTTACATTCTTCTTTTATTATGAAATAAGGTTGTTTTTTACTTATATATATTTTTAATTTTTCACCCGATTTACTTAGTATTAAAATATGCACTCTTATATTAAATTTTCTTCCCTTAATTTTATCTTGTTCTACATAATCTTCTAAAATCCATTTATTTGCATGTACTTCATAAATATAATTATAAAATGTTGTATTATCAAAAGACTCTATATGTCTGTATATGTCTTCTTTATTATTTACTAGCACTATTCCTTTCCCTCTATAACTATTACTTGGTTTTAATACTTTTGGTTTACCATCTTTCCAATTACTAACAATTCTATCAATATCTTCATTTCTACCTTTATCTTTTTCTCGAATAATATATGAATTAGTTAAATAATAACCTAATTTATCTTTAAAATGCAAATATAATTTTGCTTTATTAGTAGTTATATCTTTAAATTCACCCCATAATAAATTAATCCATTTTCTATTAGGATATTGAGTTAACCAATTATATACTTTTGTACGATCATCCATCGGATATTGATCATGTCCATGTAAATATACAAATGTTGCTTTTAATTTAGCAGCTTTAGTTTCTTTTGATTCTTCAGTAATCTTAGGTCTTAAATCTATATTACCTGAAGAATTTTTTATTGCTAAATATTCTGGTTCGGAATATCCATCATATCCATTTGCACGTAATGCTTTTACTAATGGATTTTTAAAATAAAAATCTTTATAATATTTTATATTAATATAATAATATAAATCTTCCATTGGTTTAGCTAATTCTTCATAAATATTTTCAAATCGCTTATTTAATTTTCTCTGTTTTTGATTTTTATTACCACCATGTTTTAAATCCAAATACTTTTGTTTGTATTTCAAATATTTATTATAATATAAATCGTTCATATATATTATAACTAATTAAATTAATTTTGTAAAATATTTATTTTCTTTATTTTCTAAAACAGTTTCTATTATTCCTGGTATTATTGGATTCTGACCAGCCAATCCTACTTTTGAATTTATTTCTAAGACAAAAGCTTTCTTATTAGAAAACATAACATCCGCTCCAAATAATTCAAATCCATTTATTGCATTCCATTCAGGACTAAAATCTGTTTGATTCATAAAGATTTCTTTAAAAATATTATTCATATCTTCTATACTTTTATTTGCATCATCTTCATTCCAATTATCTGGTAATTCTTCTGGGAATGTTCTTATTTTTCCAGCAATATAATGTGTATCATGTATATCTTTATTTAACCAATCACTTTTTTTGTATTTTTCTCTTGCTAATCTATAGAATTTAAAATTAGCTACATGAACTTCGATTGTTTTATTTTGTAATACTTTAACCAATATTAATACTCTTAAATGAAATTTATGAGCATCTTTTAAATCAGGATCAATAATATAATCTTGCAATATCCATTCTTTATATTTTTTATATTTTTTATTTTCTTCTATCCACTTTTCTACTTCATTTTTAGTTTTAACTATGGTTATACCACTTCCAGAAAATCCATTTAATGGTTTTAATATTTTAATAACTGTTTCATTTATATCAGGAATTGGTTCATTTTGTGTTATGTATGATGATGATATCATAAATTCAGACTTTTCAAACTTTTTATTTAATAATATTTTATTAGATATTTCTGATTTACTATTTCCGTATAATAAATTAATATAATTTGATCCTTTAGAATTAAATCGACTTCTATAATATGTTGCTTCTCCTTGAATAAAAATAAAATCAACTGGATAATTTGTAGATTGTTTATAACCTCTTTTAATTAATTCATTAATCATATCATCTCTAAATTCGGAATCATCTTCATCTGTTTTAACATAGAAAGTTTTATTAGTTTGGGTAGACATTATTTGTCTGCCATAAGAAAATTGACGTTCATATTGGTAGTTATCTTTAGGAATATCTTTTATTTTCTTTTTTAAATCAATTCTTTGAAAATCTTGATGATCTTTATTATCAATTAGTATAGATATTAATCCAGGTATCATATGTTTATGAAGAAATTGATACCATTTATTAGAAATATTATTTGTCATTGGAGGTAAACCTTCATATAAATAAAATATAGCATTAAAAATATGAAAACCATTTTTTGAATTATAATTTGGTGTTAAATTAATTTTATGATTAAATAATATTGATATTGCATCATTTATTTGTTTATCTACAAACAAAGTTTCTTTTTTTGTCCATCCATCTGGATAATCATCTGGAAAAAATAATGAATCTTTATTAATTATATTTTCAGAATAATTAATATTTTTATCATATATATTAAATTGATTCGTTTCATATACAAAATTATCTGTATAATATGTATCTTTATTAAACATTTTTTTAGCTTTAGCATATATTTTTTTTTTTAATAAATATATTGAAAATGGTTTTAGTTTAATTACAAATATACAATTTAATGAAAATTTATATCCATTTTTTAATACAGGTTCACTTAATATATTTTTAATAACCCATTTATATTCTGGATGTGATTTTATTTCTTCTTCAATTTCCTTTTTTGAGCTTACTAGTTTTCTTTCATATACACCTCTTAACTCATTTGGTGCACTATTTTTACTAAATATAGGACGTAACCGATATATATCATATATATTTGGAATATTATTAATATCAATAATTTTAAAAGGTTCAATAAAATAGTATTTCTTATATTTCTCTAAAAATAATTCATTAATAGATATATTGTCAAAAGTAGTACCTTTAATTGAATTAATTAAATCTGACCTTTTTGAATCACCGTTTATAAAATTTTGCATTATTTGTTTATTATTTATATATATAAAATTAATTGGTAATTTTAATGATTCAATCCACCCTTTTTTAATTAAAAGGTTTTTCATATATTCAATTACTTCATCATTAATTTTAGACAAATTATATATGTAAAATGTTTTTTTAGTTCCACCTTGTTGATTTACAAAAGTATCAGATTGCACAAAACCGTTTGAATCTTTTAGATTCAAATACTTTTGTTTATATTTAATGTATTTATAATAATATATATCATTCATATATTTATAAATATTATTATTTATAAATATTAATTTAATTAAAATCAATTACTTTTGTTAAATTATCAAGTCCTTCATTTTTATTATCCAATATAATTTTTATTAAATCTTCTATATATGGTAGAAAATGAGGTAATCCTGTTCTATAATTTATTTCATGCAATAATAAAGATCCAGATTTTAATATTGATATATCTAATCCATACATTTCATATCCATTTTTAATAAATCTATCAACTTTTATATCTTTAATACCCTTATTTCCAAATATTGTTAGAATTATTTCTTTTAATTGATTATTTATTTCTTTTATTTGATCATTATTAAAATCATTGGGAAGATTTTTTGGATAATAAACATTTTTTTTTAAATCATATGGGATTGAATCACCTTTCTCATCTTCCTCACCTCCATCACCACCACCTCTAAAATATGAATCTGGTAAATGTGCTCCTTCTAATCGATCTGTACAATCCTGTATATTTTTATTTTTTGATGGATCTTCATTATTACATTCTGGATCTAATTCAGATGTTTTTGATATAAAATATGGGTGTTTATTACTCATATAAATTACTGGATTTTTATCTTTTAATTTAACAATAATTACATATACTCTCATATAAAATAATCTGTTTTCAATTCTAGCAGTTTCCATATAATCTTCAACTATCCATTCTGTTGGTTCAATAGAAACATTATCAAATTCTATTTTTTGAGGAGTTATTAAATATTCTTTTATTTCTGTAATATTTTGTATTATTTTTGTTCCTAAACCAGAATGGCTTGTTTCTGCTTTAATTATTTTATATTTACTTCCTGTAGAAAATATCTTTTCTAATTCTGCATCCGGTGTACTTTTTGTAATTATTTTATATGGTGCATAATATTTATTTAATTCTGGAATCATTCTTTGTAATGCTCCTTTTCTAGTTATTCTATTCATGTATTCTCCATATAATCGATTTATATATAATGCACTTTTAAATTGATTTAAATAATCACGTTTTTCTTTCTCAGTTATTGGATATGTTTTTTGACCATGTAAAAATACAAATGTAGCTGGACTATTAGTCCTATTTGGATCAGTTAAGCCTAAATAACTTCGATCATCTAATAATTTTGATAATTTATTTTTAAAATGTATATTTATTTTCTTTACTTTAGTATAACTATTATAATCATCATCTGTCCATATAATATATGTTTTAGCAATCGGACGTGGATTACGATTATCCGGTTTCTTATTAAATGCGCCCCAATTTGGAGGACTAGACTCTCTTTTATTCCATTTTTCCGCATCAATACCAGATGGATTACGACGATGTGGTGGAACATAAAATGGTTGACCACCATATTTTAACTCTAAATATTTTTGTTTGTACTTTAAATATTTATTATAATATAAATCGTTCATATATATTATAACTAATTAAATTAATTTTGTAAAATATTTATTTTCTTTATTTTCTAAAACAGTTTCTATTATTCCAGGTACTATTACTTCTTGATCAGTTATTCCAATTTTAGAATTTATTTCTAACACATAAGCTTTCTTTTTTGAAAATAAAATATCCGCTCCAAATAATTCAAATCCACTAACTGCATTCCATTCTGGATTAAAATCATTTTGATCTACAAATATTTCTCTGATTATATTATTCATATCTTTTATAGCTTTATTTGTATCTTCTGTATCCCAATCATCTGGTAATTCTTCTGGAAATGATATCATCTTTTTATCTTTATAATGTGTATCATGTATATTTTTATTTAACCAATCTCCCATCTTATATTTTTCTCTTGCTAAAATATAAAATTTATAATTGCATATATAGACTTCTTTAGGTTTATTTTGTGTAACTTTTACTAATATGATGACTCTAAGATGGAATTTTTTTCCTTCTTTTAAATTAGGATCTTTTATATAATCTTGCAATAACCATTCTTTATATTTTTTATTTTCATCTAGCCATTTAACTATCTCATTTTTATTTTGAATAATTGTTATACCACTTCCAGAAAATCCATTTAATGGTTTTAATATTTTTAGAGAATTATTTTCTACATCTGGTACATCACTAGTTTGAGTTAAAAATAAAGATGGAATTATAAATTCTGATTTTTCATATTTCTTATGCAATAAAATTTTATTAGATATTTCTGCTTTACTATTCCCATATAATAAACTAATCCAATTCGATCCCTTAGTATTAAAACGATTTCTGTAATAAGATGAATCTCCTTGAATGAATATAAAATCAACTGGATAATTTGTTGATTTCTTATAACCTTTCTCTATTAATTGTTTATTCATTTCTTCATCAAATTTATACTCATCAGTTTTTATATAAAAGGTATTATTTGTTTTGGAAGGCATTATTTGTCTCCCGTATGAAAATTGACGTTCATATTGGTAGTTATCTTTAGGAATATCTTTTATTTTTTTATTTAAATTGACTCGCTTAAAATCTGGATGATCTTTATTATCGATTAGTATAGATATTAGTCCGGGTATTATATGTTTATGAAGAAATGGATACCATTCATAATAAATACCATTTGTAAATGGAGGTAAACCATTATATAATATAAATGCAGCATTAAAAATATAAAAACCATTTTTTGAATTATAATTAGGTTTTAAATCTATTTTATGGTTGAATAATATTGATATTGCATCATTTATTTGTTTATCTACAAATAATGTTTCTTTTTTTGTCCATCCATCTGGATAATCATCTGGAAAAAATAAGGGAGTTTCATTATTTTTATTTTCGGAATAATTAATATTTCGATCAAATATATGATATGGGGATGTTTCATAAACTAAATTATCTGTATAATATGTATCTTTATTAAACATTTTTTTAGCTTTAATATATAATTTTTTTTTTAATAAATATATTCTAAATGGTTTTAGTTTAATTATAAATATACAATTTAATGAAAATTGATGTCCATTTTTTAATGAAGGATCACTTAATCTATTTTTAATAACCCATTTATATTCTGGATATAATTTAATCTCTTCTTCAATTTCTTTTTTTGAGCTTACTAGTTTTCTTTGATATATATCTCTTAAATTATTAGGTGCACTATTTTTACTAAATATAGGACGTATACGATATGTATCATATATATTTGGAATATTATTAATATCAATAATTTTAAATGGATGAATAAAATAGTATTTTTTATATTTTTCTAAAAATAATTCATTAATATTTATATTATCAAAAGTAGTACCTTTAATTGAATTAATTAATTCTGACTTTTTTGAATCACCATTAAAAAAATTTTGTATTATTTCTGATTTATTATTAATATATATAAAATCAATTGGTAATTTTAATGATTCGATCCATCCTTTTTTAATAAAAAATGATTTCATATATTCTATTACTTCATCATTAATTTTAAATATATTATTTATATAATATGTTTTTTTAGATCCACCTTGTTGATTTACAAAAGTATCAGATTGCACAAAACCGTTTGAATCTTTTAGAGCAAGATACTTTTGTTTGAGCCTATCGGCTTGCACAAAACCATCTTGCAAAGAAAGATGGTTTTGTTTGATCATATCAGATTGCACAAAACCATCTTGCAAAGAAAGATGGTTTTGTTTGATCATATCGGCTTGCACAAAACCGTTTGAATCTTTTAGATTCAAATACTTTTGTTTATATTTAATGTACTTATAATAATATATATCATTCATATATTTATAAATATTATTATTTATAAATATTACTTTAATTAAAATCAAATATTTTTGTTAAATTATCAAGTCCTTCATTTTTATTATCTAATATAATTTTTATTAAATCTTCTATATATGGTAGAAAATGAGGTAATCCGGTTCTATAATTTATTTCATGCAATAATAAAACTTCAGATTTTAATATAGATAAATCTAATCCATACATTTCATATCCATTTTCAATAAATCTATCAACTTTTATTTCTTTAATACCCTTATTTCCAAATATTGTTAGAATTATTTCATCTAATTGTTTATTTATTTTTATTATTTGATCATTACTAAAACCATCTGGAAGGTTTTTTGGATAAAAAGCATTTTTTTTTATATCATATGGGATTGAATTACCATCCATATTATATGTATTGCCTGTATACCCACCTCTAAAATATGAATCTGGTAAATGTGATCCTTCTAATCGATCTGTGCAATCTTGTATATTTTTATTTAATGATGGATCTTCATTATTACATTCTGGATCTAATTCAGATGTTTTTGATATAAAATATGGATGTTTATTACTCATATAAATTACTGGATTTGTATCTTTTAATTTAACAATAATTACATATACTCTCATATAAAATAATCTGTTTTCAATTCTAGTAGTTTCCATATAATCTTCAACTATCCATTCTGTTGGTTCAATCTTAACATTATTAAATTCTATTTTAACTGGAGTTGTTAAATATTCTTTTATTTCTGTAATATTTTTTATTATTTTTGTTCCTAAACCAGAATGGCTTGTTTCTGCTTTAATTATTTTATATTTACTTCCTGTAGAAAATATCTTTTCTAATTCTGCATCCGGTGTACTTTTTGTAATAATTCTGTATGGTGCAAAATATTCTTTCAATTCTGGAAACATTTTTTGTAATTTACCTTTCCTAGTAATTCTATTCATATAATCACCATATAATCGATTAATATATAATGCACTTTTAAATTGATTAAAATAATCATGTATTTCTTTCTTAGTTACTGGATATGTTTTTTGATCATGTACAAATATAAATGTAGCTGGACTATAATTCTTTATGAGATTATAAGGTATTCTTGAATAACCTCTATCCTCTAATAATTTTGATAATTTATTTTTAAAATGTATATTTTTCATTTCTTTAATATTAGAAAGAATATCATCATATGACAATATAGTATATGTTTTAGCAATGGGTAGTGGATTACGATTATCCTGTTTTTTATTAAATGCACCCCAATTTGGAGGACTAGACTCTCTTTTAGTCCATTTTTCCGCATCAATACCAGATGGATTACGTGCATGTGGTGGAACATATACTCCTTTTTCTCCATATAATATTGGTGCAGCTGATATTGGTGATTCCTTTATAGCAATGGGTTGTGAATTACGTGCATGTGGTGGAACATAAAATGGTTGACCACCATATTTTAAATCCAAATATTTTTGTTTATACTTCAAATATTTATTATAATATAAATCGTTCATATATATTATAATAATAAAACTTATTTCAAATAATTAAATTGTTTCCATTAATTGTTTTAATTGTAAATATTTTGTTTTGTATTTCATATATTTTTCATAATAATTCCCACCAGCTCTTTCATTCGCTAATACAAGTGCGCCAATAGGTATACATTTACGAAGTATTTCAAATAAAAATTGTAATAATCTATGTGATTTTCTTTCAAAATCACAAAAACTATAATCAACTGGTGCTGGTCCACCTGCACCACCAGACCCTTTACTATTTAATTCTAATAATGCACTTGTAAACTTAGTTGCAATATATGTAGGAGTGATTGGTACATCATTGTCATCATATATTTGTATAATACCAGTAGATCTACTTTTTACTATTTTAAAATGAATATGTCTTTTCTTTTTATCATCCTTAATTAAATCAAGAGTCATATGTACACCACTTGGTCCAATAGTTAGATGTATGCATTCACGAACACCTTTATCAATATTAAAAATATAAAATACTTGATTGATTATATTTTGTTTATTATTTGATCTAAAAAAAATTCTATTTAAAGATTGATGTTTTAATTCTTCCAAAATTGCAGCACCTAAACTATATGATACAAATGTAGGTGGTCTTCTTTTTCTTAAAACTAATTTAGCTGATGCAAGTGCAGGTGCTGGTTTTTTTGATACAAATGAAGATGAAGATGATGAATTTGAAGATGATGAATTTGAAGCACCTTCCGAAGATTTTGCTTGTTTTACAAAATGTAATATAGATTGCCAATAAGATGGTAAATCTGAATCATCGTCGTCCGAGTCACTTTCATCATATTCTTCTTCTGCTTTTGCGGATGATGCTTCTGCTTTTGCGGATGATGCTTCTGCTTTTGCTGACGATGCTTCTGCCGATGCTGCTGCTTCTAGATGTGATGCAACAGGGGCTAATTTGGCTAATTCTTTTGCTGCTTTTTTTTTTTCTGATTTTGAAAGAACTGCTGGTTCTTCTGCTGCCAATGCAGCTGCAGCTTCATCTGCTGCTACTCTTTTAATTGCTTCAAGTAATTCTAATTGTTTTTCTATTTCTTCTATATCTTTTTTTGATAATTCTTTTAATATTTTTTGTAATGCTTCTAAAAATGTTACTAAAATATCACAATTAATTATTAATTTTATATTAGTAGTTGTGTTAAATAAATAGCTAAAATCAAAATCTTTAAATAATATTTCAGTTTCATGCGTTGGATAAATTATTCTTATTAATTCAGGTGATATCTCGCGAATACCTAAGAATATAGTAGTATTTATTAATTTCTTATTAATTTTAAATTCCATTTGTGTAAGTATACGTTCTTTTGCTATTGTATCTGCCCATTTATAATACTCTGGTAATTTTTCTGATGAAATACTCATAGTTCTAGTTATTCCTTCCATTATATATATTATATTATTGAATATAAAAAATTATATTATTAATTGTTTTAATTTAAGGTATTTTGTCTTATATTTCATATATTTTTCATAATAATTACCTCCTTCTGTAAATCTTTTAAATTTAACTAAAGGTAATTTTCTTTGCTCTACAATAAATAATAAACAACCTAACAAAATATTAAAATCTTCAATAAAATTAACTTCACCTTCACTTACTGCTGCAGCACGAGGTGCCGTGGCAGCTGCTGCATGAGAACTAGAACTAGAACTATTACTAGAACTAGAACTATTACTTGCCGCAGCAACTGCATGTGAAGCAACAGAACCAGAACTTGCTTTTGCTGCATGAGATCCAGATGATGCAGCAGCACCACCGCCTTCTTCCATACGAATTTCTCTTAATCTAAAATTAAATATACTAGATAATAATTCAGCTGTTAAATCTTTTTCAACATTTTCCTTTTCATCTAAATATTTTACAGAGAATCCATCCCTCAGTCTCACAATAATAAAATCAAAACGTCTTCTTCTATCTCCTTCATTTATTAAATCACATGAAAAGTGAAGTCCGGTTGGATCTAAAGTTATATGTAATAATGTTCGTCTAGATCTTCTAACTTCAAATATATATACATTTCTACCATGATTTTCTCTTATTGATAATTTAATAAAACCATCAATCTTTTCTTGTCTTAGTCTAATATTACATAATCCACATAAATGAAATAAATCATCAGATTCTAAACTAGTAGAAAATAATTCAACTTGTGATCGAATTACAGACCATTTTTCTTGGTTACGTTCTAATTCAAAGGTATCATCTTTTACTCCACTTCTGCCTAATGCAGTAGATAAATCTTCAAAACTGATAGCCATATGAGGTGCAGGAGCAGATCTAGCTTCTGCACCAGCTCCTGCACAAGCTGAAGACGATGATCCTTCACAAGCAACTAAGGAGGCTTTTCCTGTACTAGATGCAGTAACACCTTTACTAGATGAATCAGCTTTTTTGCCGACCGCACCTTTAGATGAAGATTCTAAAGGGGAATCAGCTTCTAATGCTTTATCTAGTCTATCCTGTTCTTCTGGAGATCTTGAAAGTGATGCCAATAATCTTGCCTTTAATTCTAAATATGGTTTTCTTTTTCTTTCCATTATTGATCGTCTTTTTTTTGCTTCATAATCACTTTCTGCTAAAGATCCATATAATACTGCTGGACCGAAACTTTCACCATCTAATGTATTAATAATTATTGTTGCACTATCATAAACAAATAAATATTTATATAAATCTGTTAAAGTTAATTTAGTTAAAGGTAAATTAATAACACCAAATTCAGTAATTATTGTAACTGATCCTCTTTCTTGATTATCAGCAACTATAAAATTAATATTTCTACCATCAATTTTCAAAAGAACTTTTACATAAATATTACCTTCTTCATCACGCCACACAGATTCTTCTCCGATTTTTGCTTTACTACTTGAACTACTCATTTATATATATTATATTATTATAAAAATTATATTATATTATATAATGGAAAAAATTATTAGAATACTACTTATAGGAGACAGTAATATTGGTAAAACATCTTTAATGCTAAAATACGATGATAATAATATTAATTTATCACCTTCATCTACTTCTACTACATTTTCATTTGATTTTAGAATTAAACATACTAAAATAAATAATCAATCAGTAAGATTACAGCTTTGGGATACGTCAGGTTGTCATCGTTTTAAATATATTACTACAGCATACTTTAAAGGGGCAGATATAATTCTTTTATGTTATAGTGTAATTGACAAAGATTCCTTTATTAATATAGAATTATGGATGAATGAGATAGCAATGTATTGTACTTATATCAATCATGTATCTTTAATTGCTTTACAAACAGATAATCCTAATAGGATTGTTTCAAAAAATGAAGGGACCGATTTAGCAGCAAAATATAATATACCTTATTATGAAGTATCTAGTTATAATAATGAAAATGTTAATTCTACTTTTGAAACTGCTGTAGGAAATTTTCTTAAGCAAAAATAAACTAATTAACTTTATTACATCCAAAAACAAAAACAACAAGTTCTTCTTTTCTTAATCTTCATTTCATTAATCATATTAGTACTAATATCATTATATTGTTGTCTAAAATTTATTACTTCTTCCAACATTACATTTTTATAATCATGTTTTTTATCAAATTCTGCACTAGTTTCTGCGGTATTATCTCCTGCAAAAATTTTATTCTGAACTTCTATCATTTTATTTGTATATATTTTTAATCTATTTAGTAATATCATTTCTTGTGTTTGAATCTCTTTTACTTTAGTAAATACATTCATATTATAAATAGTTTGATATCTTTTAATAACACTTTTTGGCAATATAAATTGATTTTTTTCCTTAATTTCTTTTACTTTGTTTTCTATTTGATCTATAAAATTTTGTACATACGCTAAATCATATTTTATTACTCCTTTTTTTGAAGTATCTATTTGTAAACTCACGGAATTTTCTGAATTATTTTCTAAATCATCACTCTTCTTATCTTTATTAATATCTATCGCTGTACTAGAATTAACATTATCATCATGATTACTTAATAATATTTTTCCAGAAGTAAATTCACAAAGTGACTGCAATTGATCAAATGAATATGCTGATGTTTTATGTGCTTCTGCCTGGGCATCTAATTTTAAATATGTTATTACACTTAATATAAATGCATTAAATGCAGTTAATATAGAAACAGCTTCTGATGCATGTGAAGAATCTTTATATATCCCACTTATTACTGAACAAGAAGAAGAGATTAATATTGTGGGTAACATTAATCTGTATAAATAAAATTCACAATATTCTTTTCCCTTCAAATACAATATTTTTTGTCCTTTTAAATAAACTGCAATAATATCTAAAGTAGTAGATAATTGACCTTCATTTAATCCAAATTGTTCATTCATTTTATTTTTAACATCTAAAAATGTTAAAAAATCTTGTTGTTTTTTTATTGGATTTACTGAAATTAATTTATTTTCGGATGGTTTATTTTCTTCTGATTTACTTTCTTCAGATTTATTAATAATCCTTAAAATTGTTTTATTAGCAATTGGTTTTGCATTTAAATATTCAGGCAGTGGTGAATTTAATATATTATTTAAGTCCATATAAATATATTTATAGAATATATTTATAATCTGAATTTATTTTTTCTCAATCTGTTTAGTCTTTTTATTAAGTTTCTTTAAACATTCCTCTTCTTCTAAATAATCTTTATACACATTTTTAGGTTTAGTATTATTTAAACTATTCATATCAAATAAAAGTTTTAAATTATATTTTGGAGAATAATTATGTTTAACTAAAATACCATTACGATAAATAACACTCGTAAAATTATAAATTTTCATGAATTATATAATATTATAATATAAATATATTATAATTTTTATATATAAAATAATCAATTTTTAAATTTATTCTCCTCTTTCTATCTTTTCTAAAATCTTAGTTTGTTCTGCATTCAATTCTTCAGCTACTATCATTGCATCAAGTGCTTCATCACGATTAGAAATCTCATCCCATTCTATGGTTTTAATCTCATACAATTTTATTTTAGCTTTTCCAATTCTTTCAAATAATGCTGCTTTTTCTGCACTGATCGGAGCAGCAGCAGAATTACTCGCAGAATTAATCGAGTGAACTACTACAACTTCAACTACTGCCTTAACAGCAACTTTAATTTCTGGACGTTTACCAGTCTTAACAAAAGCTTTAAATTCTTCAGAATCATCTTTCATTAGTTCATCCATTATTTTTGGATCATTCGGTACAATATTCCTATACTTTTGAATTAATATACTTTCAATATTTACTCCTGAATAGATTACAAGTCCTTCCTTATCCAATCCTCTTCTTCCAGCTCGACCGATTGCTTGATGAGCTAAGCTATTATCTACTTCTTCTTTTGGTTCACCTTTCATTCCTCCCAATAACATAACAGTCTTAATTGGGTAATTAATACCAACCGCAAGTAACTTATCAGTAAATGTTATATATTTGTATTTACTTAACATAAATTGAGTCACTCGTTGCAGTGCTGGTTTCATTAATTCATTATAACATAAAATCCCAAATTCAATCCCTCTCATAAATGGATCATCATAGTTCATAATACAATCTTTACCATCATCATCTTCAGCATCATCATCTTCATCTGATTTACTTTCTTCTTTACCCCCTTTGATTGATGCACCACGAGTTAATTCACGATTAATTCTCTTTTTAATTTTTTTCATTTCACCTCCATCAATCGTAGAATCAGTTAATTTGGCTTCATCGTGCATTAAATAAGTCTTACGTCTATAAACAGTCTTACCTCTATATTTAGTTAACTCTTTTTGAATATGTTCCTTGCGTTTCTTAATAATATATTCATATGTTAAATCACCATCATATTTTTTATTAAAATCTTTAATAAAAGGTTCTATTTTTTCTTTAGGAATAGATTTATATTGATTGAAGAATTCTGTTATAGCTGGAAGAAATTGATTATCAAATACACTTTCTTTAATATTCTCTTTTTTTTCTTCTAAATCATCTTTTGTTGGAGCCTCTTTATCGTCGGACCCACCTCTAGTTTCTAATTTTCCAGTTAATTCTTCACATTTATTTAGATATGCCCAAATAATTGCTTGATCATCATTAAAATTATCATATACTAAATCATTATAATCTTTGACTAGTTGAACTAGTTTATGGTAAATTTCAGAACATTTCTTAGCATCCATTTTAAAAATTAGCATTGGTTTCATTTTAGTAGACTTCTTTTTTAATAAATTGTACAAGTCATACATTGATAATGAATCAGTTTCAATAGGTTTATTACTAATTACTTCATCTAATTTTGCATCCGGAAGTTCTTTCAAATATTTAATCATATTTCTTTCTATTTTATCCATTTTATCTAAAGTTACAAACTCTCTATCTGTTTCTGAAATTCTTGGAAATTCTTCTAATTTTTTATATAAACTCATAATCTGTCTAGGATGTAATCCAATATGAGTAACTTGAGATCGAAGAGTTGGTATAGTTAAATGTTCTAGAGGATCCAATTCAACTATCTCTCCATTTTGAATTACTAATCGCTTCTGATTAAAAAATCTCTTAATTTCATACACACCATAAATATCACCATATAATACTCTTGACAACCATGTATACAGTTCATCATAATTAGGAATAGTTGCTGATAAACACATAGTTGAAATCTTATACATTCCTGCAAAATTTAAAATATATTCGTAATACTCTCCTTCC